>SESB01000009.1_pt1 | contig 126921 bp, 122 predicted proteins | sample 3171441 | NCBI WGS metagenome assembly SESB01 (sample SAMN06051867, study PRJNA518727) | freshwater metagenome | biome: subpolar coniferous forest; feature: holomictic lake; material: water; isolation source: holomictic Lake 227, 6 m depth | place: Canada: near Kenora, Ontario | collected...
CGTTCACCAGTACTGCGTCTTGAATCCCGGAAAGATCAATAGCTGCCATGATATCGATGGACCTGTTTGCCGATGCGCCAGAACCAGCGCCCAGTGCGCAGGACCCGCACGCGCGCATGCTGGCGCTGCGCGCTCAACTCCACACCTGGGCGCACCAGTATTACGTGCAGGATGCCCCGAGCGTGCCCGATGCCGAATACGACCGCCTGTTCCAGGAACTCGTTGCGCTGGAGGCGGCCCATCCGCAGTGGGCCAGCGCTGATTCACCCACCCAGCGCGTGGGCGGCAAGCCGCTGGAGCAGTTTGCGCCAGTGCGCCACGCCGTGCCCATGCTCAGCATCCGCACCGAGACCGACACCCAGGCCAGCGGCGCAGCGCAGTTTGACGCACGTGTGCGCAAGGAGTTGGGCTTGGGCGAGGGCGACGCCGCAGTTCAGTACGTGGCCGAACCCAAGTTTGACGGACTGGCGCTGAACCTGCGCTACGAACATGGCGTGCTGGTGCAAGCCGCCACCCGGGGCGACGGTGAAACCGGCGAGGACGTGACGCAAAATATCCGTACCATCGGCCAGGTGCCATTGCGTTTGCCTGCCTCGGCACCGCCCGTGCTGGAAGTGCGTGGCGAGGTGTATATGCGCCGCGACGCCTTTGAGGCACTCAATGAGCGCCAGCGCGAGCGCATCGCTCAGGGCCACAAGGGCGAAAAGACCTTTGTCAACCCACGCAACGCAGCAGCCGGTGCGGTGCGCCAACTTGACCCGGCGATTGCGGGGCAGCGGCCGCTGAGCTTTTATGCCTATGGCGTGGGCGAAGTCACCGCCCCTGAGCAGGGCGGCCCGGCGTTTGGCACCCATTACGACCTGCTGCAAACCCTCAAAGCCTGGGGCTTTCCGGTCAGCAGTTTGGTCGAGTTGGCCTGCGGCGCGACTGAACTGGTGGCCTACCACACGCGCATCGGCGCGCAGCGCGATGCACTGCCGTTTGATATTGACGGCGTGGTCTACAAGGTCAACCACCTGAACCTGCAGCGCCAGCTCGGTTTTGTGACGCGCGAGCCGCGTTGGGCGGTGGCGCACAAGTACCCGGCGCAGGAGCAACTCACCACCGTGTTGGGCATCGACGTCCAGGTGGGGCGCACTGGCAAGCTCACGCCGGTGGCCAAGCTCGCGCCGGTGTTTGTCGGCGGCGTGACCGTGACCAACGCCACCTTGCACAACGAGGACGAAGCGCGGCGCAAGGACGTGCGCGTGGGCGACACGGTAGTGGTGCGCCGCGCCGGTGATGTGATTCCCGAAGTGGTGAGTGTGGTGCCGCCTTCCAGCGACGATGGCCACGCCGCGCAGCGCGGTGAAGTGTTCACCATGCCTGCCACCTGCCCGGTGTGCGGCTCGGCTGCGGTGCGCGAAGAGGGCGAGGCTGATTACCGCTGCAGTGGCGGCCTGTACTGCAGCGCGCAGCGCAAACAGGCAGTGTTGCATTTTGCCCAGCGTCGTGCGGTGGAAGTAGAGGGCCTGGGCGACAAGCTCGTGGACCAGTTGGTTGATGCCGGGCTGGTAACCACCTTGCCCGACCTGTACCGGCTGCCGCTGGAGTCTCTCTCGGCGCTGGAGCGTATGGCCGAGAAGTCGGCGCAAAACCTGCTGGCCGAGCTGGAGCACTCCAAGCAAACCACGCTGCCACGCTTTGTATTCGGCCTGGGTATCCGCCATGTGGGCGAGGCCACCGCCAAGGCGCTGGCGCGGCACTTTGGCACGCTCGACGCCATCATGAACGCTGCGCTCGAAGACTTGCAGGCCGTGCCCGATGTCGGCCCGGTGGTGGGTTTGAGCCTTCGCACATTCTTTGACCAGGAGCACAACCGCGAGGTGGTGCGCCAACTGCGTGCCTGCGGCCTGACCTGGCCCGAAGGCCCGGCCGCAGCACCTTTGAAGCGCACGCTGGCGGGCAAGACCTTTGTGTTGACCGGCACCTTTCCCACCCTGAGCCGCGAGCAGGCCAAGGAGATGCTCGAAGCGTGTGGTGCCAAGGTGGCAGGCTCGGTGAGCAAGAAGACCGACTATGTGGTTGCAGGGGCCGAGGCCGGTAGCAAGCTGACCAATGCGCAGGAACTTGGCGTGCCGGTGATCGACGAGGCCGCGATGCAGGCTTTGCTGGCCGACCCGGAGGATGGAGCATGACGGTGCGCGAGATTTTGAAGATGGGCGATGCACGCCTGCTGCGTGTGGCGCAACCCATCAGCGACTTTGACAGCGACGAACTGCACCTGCTGGTGAGCGACATGCTCGACACCATGGCCGCCGCCAACGGTGCGGGTCTGGCCGCGCCGCAAATTGGCGTCGATCTGCAACTGGTGGTGTTTGGCAGCGCGGCGCGCAACCCGCGTTACCCGGATCGCCCCCTGGTGCCGCGCACGGTGCTCATCAATCCGACGATCACGCCGCTGGATGAGGCGCAAGAAGTTGATTGGGAAGGTTGTCTGTCGGTGCCCGGCCTGCGCGGCGCCGTGCCGCGCTACAGCCACATCCGTTACACCGGTTTCGACCAGTATGGCGACCCGATTGACCGCACGGTGGACGGCTTTCACGCCCGCGTGGTGCAGCACGAATGCGACCACCTGCTGGGCAAGCTCTACCCCATGCGCATGCGCGACTTCACGCAGTTCGGCTTTACCGAAGTGCTGTTTCCGGAGATTTCCCTGGCAGAAGACGACTGAGTCTGGATCCAAGACTTCATGCCCACATGGATTGCCGCGTCGCTTTGCTCCTCGCAATGACTGCCTCTCATCGCGAGGCCGTCAGGCCGCCAGGGCTTCCAACAGTTCGGTTTCGATCTCGATCTGCGCGCGGTTGTGCTGCAACTCGGCACCGTCGATCAGGAAGGTGTCTTCGACGCGTTCGCCCAGGGTGGCGATCTTGGCTAGTTGCAGGTTGATCTTGTGCCGGGCCAGCACCCGCGCCACGCTGTAGAGCAGGCCCACGCGGTCGCTGGCGGAGATGTTGAGCAGCCAGTGTTGCGCCAACTCGTCGGGCTGGAGCGTGACGCGCGGTGCGATCGGGAAACTCTTGACGCGCCGCGATACCCGGCCCTTGCTTGGCGTGGGCAGTGGCCCGGCTTTTGCAATCGCCAGGCTCAGGCCGTTTTCCAGCATGCTGGTGAGTTCGCGGTAATGCTCGTCCATGTCGTCGCTGGGCGAGACCACCTGGAAGGTGTCCAGTCCGTAGCCCGCCAGGGTGGTGTGGATGCGCGCGTCAAGCACGCTGAAGCCGAGCTGCTCAAAGTAGCCGCAAATGCGGGCAAACAGGTCGGGCTGGTCCTTGGTATAGACCATCACCTGCAGGCCTGCGCCGCCCGGGGGCGAGCGCCGTGCGCGCACGATGGGCGTGCTGGTGGCTTCGTGGCGCGAGAGGTGCTTGGTGTGCCAGGCAATGTCCACCGCCTCGTGGCGCATGAAGTAGCTCACATCGAGCGTAGCCCACAGGCTCTTCTGTGCTTCAAAGGGCATCGAGTGCAGCGCCAGCAGCACCAGCGCATCGCGCTTGCGTGATTCGACCTCGGCGTCGTGGTCAGGGGCATGGCCGCCCAGGGCACGCGCCGTGTAGCGGTACAGGTCTTCGAGCAGTTTGCCCTTCCAGGCGTTCCAGACCTTGGGCGAAGTGCCGCGAATGTCGGCCACGGTGAGCAGGTACAGCGCCGTGAGGTTGCGCTCGTTGCCCACACGCGCGGCAAAGTCGGCAATCACCTTGGGGTCGCTCAGGTCGGATTTTTGCGCAATGCGGCTCATGCCCAGGTGCTCGCGCACCAGGAATTCGATCAGCACTGCATCTTCTGCGTCAAAGCCGTGTTGCTTGCAAAAACGCCGCACTTCCAAAGCGCCAAGCTGCGAGTGGTCACCGCCGCGCCCCTTGGCAATGTCGTGGAACAGGGCTGCCACGTAGAGCAGCCAGGGCTTGTCCCAGCCGCCCGCGAGTTGCGAGCAAAACGGATACTCGTGTGCGTGCTCGACGATGAAGAAGCGGCGCACGTTGCGCAGCACCATCAGCACGTGCTGGTCTACCGTATAGACGTGGAACAGGTCGTGCTGCATCTGGCCGACGATCTTGCGAAACACCCACAGGTAGCGCCCCAGCACCGAGGTCTGGTTCATCAGCCGCATGGCATGGGTGATGCCCTCGGGGGCCATCAGGATCTTGCGGAAGGTCTCGCGGTTGACCGGGTCAGCGCGATAGCGCGCATCCATCACGTCGCGTGCGTTGTACAGGGCACGCAGGGTGCGCGCCGACAAGCCGTTGATGCCGACCGTGGTTTGGTACAGGAAAAAGGTTTCCAGAATGGCGTGGGGCTCGCGCAGGTACAGGTCGTCACTAACCACGTCGAGCATGCCGGCCTTGTCGTTAAAGCGTGTGTTGATCGGGCGCAGGCTGTGGGTCGAGGGGTTGAGCCGCTCCTCGATGTTGAGCATCAGAATCTGGTTGAGCTGGGCCACGGCTTTGGCGGTCCAGTAATAGCGCTTCATCAGTGCCTCGCTGGCGCGCACCACGCTGCGCGTGTTGGCGTGGTCGGCACCGCCGCCATAGCCAAAGGACTCAGCCACGGCGTGCTGCATGTCGAAGATCAACCGGTCTTCGCGCCGCTTGGAGATGGCGTGCAGGCGCGCGCGGATCAAAAACAACAACGATTCGTTGCGCTGGATCTGCTTGACCTCGAATGAGGTGGCCAGCCCGTTGGCCGCCAGTTCCGACCAGGTGTGCCCAAAGCCTGCTGCCTTGGCCACCCACAGAATCACCTGCAGGTCACGCAGGCCGCCGGGCGACTCCTTGCAGTTGGGCTCGAGCGAGTAGGGCGTGTTCTCGAACTTGGTGTGGCGCTGGCGCATCTCCAGCGTTTTGGCAATGAAGAATGCCTTGGCGTCCATGGCGGCAAAGTAGGCTTGGGTGAACTGCTGCACCAACTCCGCATTACCGGTCAGGCGGCGGCACTCCAGCAACGCGGTCTGCACGGTAACGTCTTTTTCTGCTTCCGCCAAACAGCCCGAGAGTGTGCGCACGCTCGAACCAATTTCAAGCCCGGCGTCCCAGCACGCGCCGATGAAGGATTCGATGCGTTCCTTGAGGTGGTCAGACGGATCAGACGCATCGGGCATCAGCACCAGCACGTCGATGTCGGAAAACGCAAACAGTTCGTTGCGCCCGTAGCCGCCCACGGCCAGCAGCGCCAGGGTGTTGCCCAGCGCGGCGTGCGCCCACAGGGTGCGCAGCAGTTCGTCGGTGAGCTGCGAGAGGTGGTGCAGCGCCTTGCGCACGCTGCGCCCGGTGGTGTCGGACTTGGCGATGTTCTGCATCACCAACTCTTTCTGGGCGCGGTAGTTTGCGCGCAGCGCGGGCAGGTTGAAGGCGCTGGTCGGGCTCACGGTGGGTGCTCCTTCAGGCTGCCGCTGCGCGCGGCACAAAGGCCGGTGGCGGCGGGGTTCCGGCCGACACCGTCAGAACTTCATAGCCGGTGGGCGTAACCAGCACCGTGTGCTCCCACTGGGCCGAGAGCGAGTGGTCTTTGGTGACGATGGTCCAGCCGTCCTTTTCGGGGCCGTCCTTGATCTCGCGCCGCCCGGCGTTGATCATGGGCTCGATGGTGAACACCATGCCGGCCTGGAGCACGTCGAGCGTGCCAGGCCGACCGTAGTGCAGCACCTGCGGCTCTTCGTGAAAACCGCGCCCAATGCCGTGGCCGCAGAACTCGCGCACCACGCTGAAACCGTGGCCCTCGGTGAACTGCTGGATGGCAAAACCGATGTCGCCCAGGTGGATGCCCGGGCGCACCAGCATGATGCCCTTCCACATGGCTTCAAAGGTCACGCTGCACAAGCGCCGCGCGGCAATCGAAGTCTCGCCCACCAGATACATGCGGCTGGAGTCGCCATGCCAGCCGTCCTTGATGACGGTGACGTCGATGTTGACGATATCGCCCTTCTTGAGTGGCTTGTCGTTGGGAATGCCGTGGCAGACCTGGTGGTTGATCGAGGTGCATACCGACTTGGGGTAGGGCGTGTTGCCGCCACCCTTGTAATTGAGCGGTGCGGGAATGCCTTGCTGCACGTCGACGATGTAGTCGTGCACCAGTTTGTCCAGGGCATTGGTGGTGACACCGGGCAGAACATAGGGCGTGAGGTAATCGAGTACCTCGGCCGTGAGCCGGCCTGCCAGGCGCATGCCTTCGATGCCTTGTGCATCCTTGATGGTAATTGTCATGCCGGAATTATCCCAGAGAGTGTTTGCCCTGGAGCGGGCAGGTAAAATCGGCCCGGTGGACGCAGGGCTGACTCCGGCGTCCGCGTACTGCGAATCCCTTTCTTCTTTATTGCGCCCCATCTTCCAGGCCTGCTCAGTGACATTGCATATCACCCCGTTTGAGGGCAGTAACGCCCTGAGTCCCTTTCGCGCTCAACAACTGCTGGGCGCTTTAGCCAACATTCACGACCGTATCGACGGCATTTCGGCCCGGTTTGTGCACCTGGTTGCCACCCAGGACGTGCCCGACGCCGCGCTCTTGGCCCAACTGGGCGCGCTGCTCACCTATGGCGACCCTTACACCGGCGCACTGGATGGCCACTGCATCGTGGTCAGCCCGCGCTTTGGCACGGTGTCGCCCTGGGCCTCCAAAGCCACCGACATTGCCCACAACTGCGGCTTTGCCGTGCGCCGCATCGAGCGTCTGGTGGAATACCGCCTTACGCTGCGCAGCGGTTTGCTCTCCACACCGCGCCTGTCGAGCGAGCAACTGCAGCAGGTCGCTGCCCTGTTGCACGACCGCATGACCGAGAGTGCCGTCTTGGAGCGCACCCAGGCCTACGCGCTGTTTGACGCCTTGCATCCCGCACCGATGGACCACGTGGACGTGCTGCACGGCGGCAAAGCGGCGCTGGTGCAGGCCAATACCCGCTTTGGCCTGGCGCTGGCAGACGATGAGATGGATTACCTGGTGCAGGCCTTCACCACGCTGGGGCGCAACCCGACCGACGTGGAGCTGATGATGTTCGCCCAGGCCAACAGCGAACACTGCCGCCACAAGATCTTCAACGCCGAGTTCACCATTGACGGTGTGGCGCAGGACCAGAGCCTGTTTGCCATGATCCGCCACACCCACCAGACACACCCCCAGCACATGCTGGTGGCGTACTCGGACAACGCCTCGGTGATGGAGGGTGTCGAGGTCGAGCGCTTTGTTGCCCGGGCAGCCACGGGCGCGCGCGACATTTGCGCGCCCAGCTACGAGAAGCAGACCGCCACCAACCACATCCTGATGAAGGTGGAGACCCACAACCACCCCACGGCGATCTCGCCGTTTCCGGGTGCGTCCACCGGCGCAGGCGGTGAGATCCGCGACGAGGGTGCCACCGGTCGGGGCTCCAAGCCCAAGGCGGGCCTGACCGGTTTTACCGTCTCCAAACTTTGGGGTGGCGACTTTGGCCGTCCGGCCCACATTGCCAGCCCGTTGCAAATCATGGTCGAAGGCCCCTTGGGCGGCGCAGCGTTCAACAACGAATTTGGCCGACCCAACCTGCTGGGCTACTTTCGCGAATACGAGCAGACCCTGACCAGCGACGTGGACACCGTGCGCCGGGGCTACCACAAGCCGATCATGATTGCCGGTGGCCTGGGCGTGATCGACGCCGGGCAAACCCACAAGCAACTTTTTCCCGCAGGCAGCTTGCTGATTCAACTCGGCGGGCCGGGCATGCGCATCGGCATGGGTGGCAGCGCTGCCAGTTCCATGGCCACAGGTGCCAACGCAGCCGAACTCGACTTTGACTCGGTGCAGCGCGGCAACCCCGAAATCCAGCGCCGCGCCCAGGAGGTGATCAACCAGTGCTGGATGCAAGGCGACGCCAACCCGATTCTGGCGATCCACGACGTGGGGGCCGGTGGCCTCTCCAATGCCTTCCCCGAGCTGACCAACGACGCCGAGCGCGGTGCGCGCTTTGATCTGCGCGCGGTGCCGCTCGAAGAAAGCGGCATGGCCCCCAAGGAAATCTGGTGCAACGAAAGCCAGGAGCGTTATGTGCTGGCGATTGCGCCGCAGTCGCTCGACCAGTTCCGCGCTCTGTGCGAGCGCGAGCGCTGCCCCTTTGCCGTGGTGGGCGTAGCCACCGACGAGCGCCAACTGCAGTTGCTCGACGCCGGTGCCGATGCGCCGGTCGATATGCCCATGAACGTGCTCTTGGGCAAGCCGCCCAAGATGCAGCGCGATGTGGCCAGCGTGGCGCGTCGCTTCAAGCCATTGGACTTGGGCGATGTGGACTTGCAACAGGCCGTGATCGATGTGCTGGCGCACCCGACGGTGGCGTCCAAGCGTTTTTTGATCACCATTGGCGACCGCAGCGTGGGCGGCCTCACGCACCGCGACCAGATGGTCGGGCCCTGGCAGGTGCCGGTGGCCGACTGCGCCGTGACTCTGGCCGACTTCAAGGGCTTTGCCGGTGAAGCCATGGCCATGGGCGAGCGCACGCCGCTGGCTGCGCTGGATGCGCCTGCGTCCGGGCGCATGGCCGTAGCCGAAGCCATTACCAATTTGCTGGCAGCGCCAATTGAACTTGCGCGCGTCAAGCTCTCGGCCAACTGGATGGCCGCTTGCGGCGAGCCCGGCGAAGACGCGGCACTCTATGCCACCGTCAAGGCGGTCGGGCTGGAGTTGTGCCCGGCGCTGGGAGTTTCCATTCCGGTGGGCAAGGATTCGCTCTCGATGCGTACCCAGTGGAAGGACGCCGCGCGCGACAAAAAAGTTACGTCACCGGTGTCGCTGATCGTCAGCGCCTTTGCCACGCTGGCCGACGTGCGCGCCAGCCTCACGCCACAGCTTGACGCCAACCAGGACAGCACGCTGGTGCTGATCGACCTGGGCCGTGGCCGCCAGCGCATGGCCGCCAGCATTCTGGCGCAGACGCTCAACCAGGTAGGCGACGCCGTGCCGGATCTGGACCACCCCGCCGATCTGGTGAATCTGGTCAACGCCGTCAATGCGCTGCGCGACCAGGGGCGCATTCTGGCCTACCACGACCGCAGCGACGGCGGCCTGCTCGCCACCGTGGCCGAAATGGCGTTTGCCTCTCGCGTCGGGGTCACGCTCAACGTGGACCTTTTGGTGACCGAAGGGGACGGCATCAGCGATAGCCGCATGGACGTGGGCGACAGCAAGAACTGGACGGCCCAGGTCGGAGGGCGCCGCCAGGAGCGCACGCTGCAAGCCTTGTTCAACGAAGAGTTGGGCGTGTTGCTGCAAGTGCGCACGGCCGAGCGTACGCAAGTGATGCAGGTGCTGCGCGAGCATGGTCTGTCTGCCATGAGCCACTGCATCGGCAAGACCCGCCCGGCCAGCAGCCCCATCGATGAGGGCAAGGACGAGCTTCAGGTTTGGCGCGACGCCAAGCGAATTTTTGGAGCCAAGCTGTCGGACTTGCATCAGGTTTGGGACGCGGTCAGTTGGAAGATTTGCCAGCAGCGCGACAACCCGGCCTGCGCCGACGCCGAGCACGCAGCCGCAGGCGCGGCAGGCGACCCTGGCCTGCACATCTATCTGCCCGATAGTGCGCTGGAGCAGATTGCGTCCGCGCCAACTGCTGCAGCGCTATTGACCCGCCGCCCCAAAGTGGCAGTGCTGCGCGAACAGGGCGTCAACTCCCACGTCGAAATGGCCTACGCCTTTACCGAGGCCGGGTTTGAAGCGTTTGACGTGCACATGTCCGACTTGCAAACTGGCCGCGCCAAACTCTCCGACTTTCAGGGCGTAGTTGCCTGCGGCGGTTTCAGCTATGGCGACACTCTGGGTGCGGGCATTGGCTGGGCGCGCTCGATCACGTTCAACCCGGCACTCTCCGAGCAGTTCCAGGCATTTTTTGCACGCTCCGACACGTTTGGCCTGGGTGTGTGCAACGGCTGCCAGATGTTTGCCGAGTTGGCCGACATCATCCCCGGCGCGCAGGACTGGCCGCGCTTTACCACCAACCGCAGCGAGCGCTTTGAGGCGCGCCTGTCCATGGTGGAGGTGCTGGAGTCTCCCAGCCTGTTCCTCAGCGGTCTGGCCGGTGCGCGCTTGCCGATTGCCGTCGCGCACGGCGAGGGTTTTGCCAACTTCACCTACCGAGGCAAGCAGCAGCAGGTGATTGCCGCCATGCGCTTTATCGACAACAGCGCAGCGCCGACCGAGCGCTACCCGTTCAACCCCAATGGCAGCCCCGGTGGCCTGACCGCTGTGACCACGGCAGATGGCCGCTTCACCGCGATGATGCCGCACCCCGAGCGCGTGTTTCGCAACCTGCAGATGAGCTGGACTTCGCAGGACAAGAGCGCACCCAGCCCCTGGCTGCAGATCTGGCGCAACGCGCGCCGCTGGGTTGGCTAGGGCTACTGCGCCTGAAGTGGTGCTCAGGTGACGGTGATGCGCCGTGTCATGTCGAGCATGCGGCTGGCCAATACCGCGCCCAGCGCCATCGCCAGTGCCAGGGCCACGCTGGGGTGCTGGCGTGAAAGTTTTTCAAAATCTTCGGGTGCCATCTCCCACACCGTGCAATCGCTGTAGGCGCTGACCGAGGCGTTGCGCGCCAGACGCGAGAAAAAACTGCCTTCGCCAACTACGCTGCCTGGGCCGAGCAGGGCCAGTTGCACCAGGCCACCAGTGGTGTGGATGTCCACCTTGAGGTTGCCCGACTCCAGGAAATAGAGCCTGCGGTCACGGTCGCCCTGGGCCATGAGCAAGTGGCCGCGCGCCAGCCGCGACGCCCGCACAAACTCCGACAGAACGCTCCAGCGGTATCCTTCCAGAAAGTGGCCGAGGCTGCCGTCTTCGGTATTGCGGGCAATGGCCATCACCAGTTCACGGGTGTCTGGGGCCGCTGGGGGTAGTGGTGTCCCTGTCATGGTGTGCTTTCCAAGGTTGTGGGATGGGCTTGGAGTCTACAGGGGGGTCAAGCGCGACGGCGTCGCAGCGCCTGGCTGGTAGCCCTCAAACAGGGCGGTGATTCTTGCCATGCAGGCGCGTGCCCGGGTTTCGTGGTGACTGGTGGCAATGGCAGTCATCAGGTCGGCGCGCAAGTACCAGAGTTCGGCAATGTCGATGGCGTAGTGGATTCTCCGATCCAGTTCCTCGTGGTCGGTGCTGCAATGCTCGGCCAGAGCCTCAGCCATGGCCACACGCACCCGCTCCACCACCGCTTGCGGTGCTTCCGAGAGGTTGCGGCCGAGCATGGCCAAAAAACTGTTTCTTAAGCGCATTGGGGCAGGGTGGGACCAAACATGGTTTCATTTTACCCAGCGCATGTTTAGCAACCCTTACAGCACCCGGCAGGTGCGGGTCAGCGCTTAATTCACCAGCACCAGCTTGCCCATCACGCCACGCGAGCCCATGCGCACCAAGGCGGCTTTGAGGTCGGCCATGGGCAGGGTGCGGTCGATCACCGGTTTGATCTTGCCTTGCAGGTACCACTGGGCCAGCTCCGCCATCATGGCGGCGTTGGCCTGGGGCTCGCGCTTGGCAAACTCGCCCCAGTACACGCCCACGATTGACGAGCCCTTGAGCAGCGCCAGGTTCCAGGACAGGGCCGGGATGCTGCCGCCCACAAAGCCAATCACCAGGTAGCGCCCGCGCCAGGCCATGGAACGCAGCACGGGCTCGGCAAAGTCGCCGCCTACCGGGTCGTACACCACGTCCAGGCCCTTACCGCCGGTGAGCGCCTTGATCGCCTCGCGCAGATTCTCGGTGCTGTAGTTGATGCTGGCGTCGGCACCAATCGAGGTGCACAGCGCGCACTTTTCGGCGCTGGATGCGGCCGCAATCACGCGCGCACCGCAGGCCTTGGCAATCTGGATGGCCGCCGTGCCTACGCCCCCGGCAGCGCCTAGCACCAACACGGTTTCGCCTGCCTTGAGCCCGGCGCGGTCCACCAGCGCATGGTGCGAGGTGGCGTAGGTCATGATGAAGGCCGCCGCATCCACAAATGCAAAGCCCGGCGGCAGCGGCATGCACAGCGCAGCCGGTGCCAGGGTGTGCGTGCCAAAGCCGCCGGTACCGCTCAGGCAGGCGACATGCTGGCCGATCTTGAGGTGCTTGACGTTCTCGCCCACCGCGCAGACCACGCCCGCGTACTCGGCCCCTGGAACAAAGGGTAGGGGGGGCTTGGTCTGGTACTGGCCCTGCACCATCAGCAGGTCGGGAAAGTTCAGGCTGGCGGCCTTGATTTCAATCAGCACTTCGCTGGCCTGCGGCTGTGGCGTGGGCAGTTCTTTCCAGGTGAGCGCGTCAACGCCGGTGGGGGTTTCACAAAGCCAGGCGTGCATGCAGAATCCTTTTCAAACGGGGTGGGAGGGCGCAACTTGCAGGTTGAGCGTGGGGCGAATGATAGGGCCGCGACTGGGGCCAAAGCGAAACGGGTGTGTCACGGGTGCGACGCGCCTCTACAATGCCACGCTACCTGACTGACTTTATGAAAATTCTCATTTCCAACGACGACGGCTACATGGCCCCGGGCTTGATGGCGCTGTACCAGGCGCTTCAGGACGTGGCCGAGGTGGAGGTGATCGCGCCCGAGCAAAACAACAGCGCCAAGTCGAACGCGCTCACGCTCAACGCGCCCCTGTACGTGCACCAAGGCACCAACGGCTTTCGCTTTGTCAACGGCACGCCCGCCGACTGCGTGCACATTGCGCTCACCGGGCTGCTGGACTACCGGCCCGACCTGGTGGTTTCGGGCATCAACAACGGTGCCAACATGGGCGACGACACCATCTACTCCGGCACCGTGGGCGCAGCCATGGAGGGCTATCTGTTTGGCATTCCGGCGATTGCGTTCTCGCAGGTGCAAAAGAACTGGCTGCACCTGGACGCCGCAGCGCGCAAGGCGCGTGAGCTGGTGCTGGGCATGCAACAGCAGCAGTTGATCACCGCCAAGCCCTGGCTGCTCAACGTGAACATTCCCAACCTGCCGTACGAGCAGATTGGCCGCACCAAGCTGTGCCGCCTGGGCCGACGCCACGCCGCCGAGAAGGCGATCGAGCAGACCAATCCGCGCGGCGAGCGGATGTACTGGATTGGCGCGGCCGGCCCCGCGGCTGACGATGCCGAGGGCACCGACTTTCACGCCACGACCCAGGGCCATGTCTCCATCACGCCGCTCAAGGTGGACCTGACCGACTACGACAATCTGGGCTATTGGGCGCAGACGGCGGCGCGCCTGCAGCCCGACGCAAACTCCTCCAGCGCATGAAGCAGCGCCCCAGTTTTCCAGCGCAGCTCAAGCCCGGGCCTAAGTCGACTGCGTCTGCTGCTGCACCGCGCATGGCGGCGGCAGCCCCTCTGGTGCCCTCGCAGGGCGTGGGCATGGACTCGAGCGCGGTGCGCGCGCGCATGGTGCAGGTGATTGCGGCGCAGGGCGTGCGCGATCCGCTGGTGCTCTCGGCCATGGACAGCATCGAGCGCCATCGCTTTGTGGACAGCGCACTGGCCAATCAAGCCTATGAAGACACCAGCCTGCCCATTGGGCTGGGCCAGACCATTTCCAAGCCCGGGGTGGTGGCGCGCATGCTGGAGTTGCTGCGCAATGGTGCCAGTGGCAAGCTCGGCCGTGTGCTGGAAATCGGCACCGGCTGCGGCTACCAGGCGGCGGTGCTGAGCCTGTTGGCCGACGAGGTGCACAGCATCGAGCGCCTGCGCGGCCTGCACGACAAGGCGCGCGAGAACGTGCGCCACCTGCGCCTGCGCAATCTGCATCTGCTGTTTGGCGACGGCATGCAGGGCTACGCCAAGGGTGCCCCCTATGCCGCCATCATCGCCGCAGCCGGTGGCGAAGCCATTCCCCAGGCCTGGATCGACCAGTTGGCGCAGGGTGGACGCCTGGTGGCACCGGTGGTCACCGCCAACCCTGCCGGGCGTGGTGCAAGTACCCAGGCCTTGATGGTGCTGGACAAAACGGCCCAGGGCGTGCGCCAGACGGTGTTGGAGGCGGTGCACTTTGTCCCCCTAAAATCGGGCCTTGCCTGAAGGAAGTGTTTATGTCTGGTGCTTTGCGTCCTTGTCTGTGGTGGATTGGTGTTCTGGTGGTCGGCCTGCTGGGCGGCTGCGGCTCCAAGTCCATCAACCACGCCCCGGTGGAAGACCGTGGACCTACGGCGGCCCGCCCGGTGGTGGCACAGGCACCCGAGGTAAAGCCGCTGCCCGGTGCCGAAAACGCTGGCAAGCCCGGCTACTACACGGTCAAGCAGGGCGATACGCTGATCCGCATCGGCCTGGACGCCGGGCAAAGCTACAAGGATATTTCGCGCTGGAACAGTCTGGAAAATCCCAACCGCATTGAGGTCGGCCAGGTGCTGCGGGTGCTGCCGCCGGGCGCAACTGAATCGGGCGTGGTGGCGCGCCCGGTGAACACGAGTTCGGTCAGTCCGACACCGATTGCGGCGGGCGCTCCTGCCAAGGCGGCTTCGGCCAGTGCTGCTGCGGCTCCAGGCGCTGCGGCATCAACCCCGGTGGCGGGAGACGATCTGCCCTGGATCTGGCCCGGCAACGGCCAAATTCTCAATGGCTTTGACGAGGTCAAGAACAAGGGCGTCGATATTGGCGGTGCCGCTGGTGACGCGGTGCTGGCTGCGGCGGATGGCCGCGTGGTGTACGCCGGTGCCGGTTTGCGCGGCTACGGCAACCTGATCATCCTCAAACACAACACCAGCTATCTGTCGGCCTACGCCCACAACCAGGCGCTGCTGGTCAAGGAAGACCAGGTGGTCAAGCGCGGGCAAAAGATTGCCGAAATGGGCAACAGCGATGCCGACCGCGTCAAGCTGCACTTTGAGGTGCGCAAGCAGGGCAAGCCGGTCGATCCCGCCAAGTACCTGCCAGCGCGCTGACCGTGACCACTCTTACCGAACCCGGCGCACCGCAAGGTAGCGCCACCACCACGGGCGACACAGCGCTGCCCGAAGGCTGGCTGCGCGTGCAGTCGCTTGATCTGGAAGCCCAGGGCGTGGCGCACCGCCCCGACGGCAAGGTGGTGTTTATTGACGGCGCGCTGCCGTTCGAAGTGGTGAGCGCCCAGATTCACCGCAGCAAGAATTCTTTTGACAAGGGCACGCTCAGCCAGATCCACCACGAGTCGGCCCAGCGCGTGCAACCGCGCTGCCCGCATTTTGGTCTGCACGAAGGTGCGTGTGGTGGCTGCAAGATGCAGCACCTGCACATGGGGGCGCAGGTGGCGGTCAAGCAGCGCGTGCTGGAAGACAACCTGTGGCACATCGGCAAACTGCGGCCCGACCACATCCTGCGCCCGATTGAGGGCCCGTCCTGGGGCTACCGCTACCGCGCGCGCCTGTCGGTGCGCTATGTGCGCAAGAAGGGCGCGGTGCTGGTGGGCTTTCACGAGCGCAAGAGCCACTTTGTTGCCGACATGCGCCAGTGCCCGGTGCTGGCACCGCAGGTCAGCGCCTTGCTGCTGCCCCTGCGTGCGCTGATTGCATCCCTCGACGCGGTGCAGGCCTGCCCGCAAGTGGAGGTCGCCATGGGCGACCACGGGCTGCCCGGCGGTGGCGAAGTGGTTGCGCTGGTACTGCGCCACCTGGAGCCGCTCAGTACCCAGGACGTGCAACGCCTGCAGGCGTTTGCCTGCGCGCATGCGGGCGTGCAATGGTGGCTGCAACCCAAGGGGCTGGACTCGGTACACCGGCTCGACGAGTTGCCCGGCCACGAGACCGCGCAACTGGCCTACACGCTCAGCGACTTTGGTATCACCATGCCGTTTCGGCCGGTGGACTTTACCCAGGTGAATCCGCATATCAACCGGGTGCTGGTGTCGCGTGCGCTAGGGGCCCTTGCGGTCACACGGCAGGAGCGGGTGATTGACTGGTTTTGCGGCCTTGGCAACTTTACGCTGGCGCTCTCGACCCAGGCCAAGGAAGTGCTGGGGGTCGAAGGCGCGCCCAGTCTGGTGCAGCGCGCAACCGACAACTATGCCTACAACCAGACGCTCACCCAGCATGGGCGGGTGTTGGCGGCCACACAGTTTGTTGCGCGCAATCTTTTCGAGATGACCCCCGAGATGCTGCTTGCCGATGGCGTGGCGCAGAAGTGGCTGGTGGATCCGCCGCGCGAGGGTGCCTACGCGCTGGTGCAGGCGCTAGGCGAATTGCAGCAGCGCCGCCGCGAAGGCCGCGCCAGCGCGGCCGAAATGGCGTGGGCACCACCGCAGCGCATTGTCTATGTGAGTTGCAACCCGGCCACCCTGGCGCGCGATGCAGCAGTGCTGGAGAGCCAAGGCGGCTACCGCTGCGGTGCGGCCGGTGTGGTGAATATGTTTCCGCACACGGCGCACGTGGAGAGTATGGCAGTATTTGAGCTGCGCGCCTGAGGACGCAGCGTGCTGCGCTAAGGGGCTTTGGGCTTGGCCTTGGGTTTGGCCTTGGCGTCGGCGGACTTGGAGTCCTTGGAATCGGGGACGATTTCTTCGTCTGCGCTCAGGCCCTTGCCGGCCTTGGGTTCGATGCCTTCGATCTTGTTGTCGCGCATGTACTGGTCCATCTCTTTCCAGCCGTCAAAGATGGCTGACTTGGAGTGCTTTTCGTTGAGCGCGTAGCAGTCTTCAATGCTGCGCATGCCGTGGCGGCAGGCGCTGCCGATGGCCTTGGCGTCGGCGATGCGCTGCGCGACCTTGGGGTCGGCCAGCATTTCTGCCAGGTCGCAACCCGCCAGCGACAGTACGAGCGCAAGGGGTATCAGACGTGAAAACATAGGGTCAGGGGTGTATCGGGCAATGTAGCGTCCTATTTTGCCGTGCTTTGGCGATCTGATGCGCCGATAAACAAGGGAAAAAGGCCCTAAAAAGGGCCTTTCACGGTTTGGAAGGGAGCGGCTATCAGTCGCGCTCACCGCCAAAAATGCCCAGCAGCGCCAGCAGGTTCTGGAACACGTTGATGATGTCCAGGTACAGCGCCAGTGTTGCGCTGATGTAATTCGTTTCGCCGCCGTCAATGATGCGCTTGAGGTCGTACAGCATCCAGAAACTGAAGATGCCGATGGCCAACATCGAGATCGCCATCATGCCTGCGCTCGACCCGACAAACACATTGATGACGCTGCCCACCAGCAGCACGATGGTGCCCACCATCAGCCACTTGCCCATACCTTCAAGCTCGCGCTTGATGACGCTGGCCAGGGTGGCCATGACGAAGAACACACCGGCGGTGCCGCCAAATGCGGTCATGATCAGTGCCGGGCCGTTGCGAAAGCCCAGCGTGTGGCTGATCAGGGGCGACATCATCAGGCCCATGAAGAAGGTAAAGCCCAGCAACACCGGCACGCCGGCAGCTGAGTTCTTGGTGCGCTCAATGGCGAAGATGAAGCCAAAGGCGACGGCCATAAACAGGATGAGTCCCAGGAAGCCCTGGAACAGTGGGGCGAGGTTGAGCGCCACGCCGACCCAGGCACCCAGCACGGTGGGAACCAGGCTTAGTGCCAATAGCCAGTAGGTATTGCGCAACACCTTGTTGCGCTGTTCGCCCGATACAGCGTATCCAAAACGGTTGTTGAGTGTGGTCATACGATCGCTCATGGTGAGGTGCTCCTTCAAAATCTGCAAGCTGCAGATGGGGCGATTCTAGGGTTTATCAAGCTTGTTATGCTTAAGCCTTGTAAATTCACTGCTTTTCGCACCATGAAAACAAAATCTGTACTCGAACTCTCGGATCTCAACGTGATTGGCGCAGCCGCCCAGGCAGAGGCGCTCAACAACCAGTGGGCGGTAAGCATCGCCATTGTGGACGACGGCGGCCACCTGCTGTGGTTCACCCGGCTCGACGGGGCAGCCCCGATTTCGGCACACATTGCACCGGGCAAGGCGCGTACCGCCGCCATGGGTCGGCGCGAGAGCAAGGTTTATGAAGACATGATCAACGGCGGGCGCAACTCGTTCCTTAGCGCCTCGGGCATCGACACCATGCTCGAAGGCGGCGTGCCCATCATGCGCGGCGGGCTGTGCCTGGGCGCGGTGGGCGTCAGTGGCGTCAAGTCCAGCGAAGACGCGCAAATCGCCAAAGCCGGGATTGCCGCGCTGGGGCTGTAGGGCGCGCGGGGCTAGCTAGTACGCCAGCCGCTCCGGGTGGATTTCCTGCAGGATGGTGGTGGCGATTTCTTCAATCGATTTGGTGGTGGTGGAGAGCCAGCGGATGCCCGCGCGGCGCATCATGGTTTCGGCTTCGCTGACTTCCATGCGGCAATTGGCCAGCGACGCGTAACGCGAATTGGGGCGGCGTTCGTTGCGGATTTCGCTCAGGCGCTCGGGCTGAATCGTCAGCCCGAAAATTTTGCTCTTGTGGCGCACCAGCGCGGGCGGCAACTGGCGGCGCTCGAAGTCTTCCGGAATCAAGGGATAGTTTGACGCCTTCAGGCCGTACTGCATTGCCAGATAGAGTGAGGTCGGCGTCTTGCCGCTGCGGCTCACGCCTACCAGAATCACGTCCGACTGCTCGAGGTCCCGGTTGGACTGGCCGTCGTCATGGGCGAGCGAGAAATTGATGGCCTCGATTCGGTCCTGGTATTCCTTGCTCTTGCTGGCGTCACTGAAGCGGCCGATGCGGTGGTTGGACTTGAGCTGAAACTCGGTTTCCAGCGGATGCACAAAGGTGCCGAACATATCGAGCAGCATGCCCAGGCAGCCGTCCTGAATGACTTTCAGCACCTCCATATTCACCAGCGTGGTGAAGACGATGGGGCGGTGGCCATCGACCTCGGCGCAGTGGTTGATCTGGCGCATCGCTTGATGCGCCTTGTCCACGGTATCAATGAATGGTAGCCGAACGTGGCGGCTGCGTATTTCGAATTGCGCCAGGATGGCGTTGCCGAAGGTTTCGGCGGTGATGCCGGTGCCGTCGGAGATATAGAACACGGTGCGGTGGGACATGGTGGAAACCCTACAATGCTGCCAATTTAGCGCATATTCCTGCGTGCCCGACTCGAACCAGCAAAATACATGGCGTGGCGCAGCGGAAGGGCGTTTGTCGCCCCAACCCGCGTGGGACGTGGCGGCAGTGCAACGGTTTTAACTTTAGGAGCTTAGCCATGTCAACCTTGTTCAACGCGACCGATCTGGTCGTACCCTTCGAGCGCTTGCGAATGACCGACGTCGAATCGGTCGGCGGCAAGAATGCCAGCTTGGGGGAGATGATTTCGCATCTGCCCACGGGCGTGAAAGTGCCCACCGGCTTTGCCACCACGGCGCACGCGTTTCGCGAATTTTTGGATTTTGGTGGTCTGGCCGAGCGCATCAACGCCAAATTGCAGGTACTCAACACCGAGGATGTGCGTGCTCTGGCACTGGCGGGTGCTGAGATTCGCGCCCTGGTTGAGGCGCAACCCTTTCCGGCCGACTTGGAGCAGGGCATACGCGCTGCGTTTGCCACGCTGAGCGCCGGTAACGCGGCTGCGTCGTTTGCCGTGCGATCGTCTGCCACAGCCGAAGATTTGCCGGATGCGTCGTTTGCCGGGCAACAGGAGACCTTTCTCAATGTGGTCGGTATTGAAGACGTGCTGCACAAGATCAAGGAAGTGTTTGCTTCGCTCTACAACGACCGCGCCATCAGCTACCGGGTGCATAAGGGCTTCGCGCACGAGCATGTGGCCTTGAGCGCGGGCATACAGCGCATGGTGCGCTCCGACCTGGGTGCCGCCGGCGTGATGTTCACCATCGACACCGAGTCGGGCTTTTCCGATGTGGTGTTCATCACCTCCAGCTACGGCCTGGGCGAGACGGTGGTGCAGGGCGCGGTCAACCCGGACGAGTTTTATGTGCACAAGCCGATGTTGCGCGCCAACAAGCGCGCCGTGATTCGGCGCAATCTGGGCTCCAAGCTGCTGCAAATGGTGTTCTCCAGTGACCAGGAGAAAGCCGCAGACGGCAAGTTGGTCAAGACCACCGATGTGCCCACTGAGTTGCGCAACCGCTATTCGCTCACCGACGCCGAGGTGGAACAGTTGGCGCGCTATGCACTGGTGATTGAGGAACACTATGGCCGACCGATGGACATCGAGTGGGGCAAGGATGGCATCGACGGCCAGCTCTACATCCTGCAGGCACGGCCCGAAACCGTGAAGAGCCAGGCTGCCAACCAGGTCGAGTACCGCTACAAGCTCAAAGCCAAGGGCAGCGTGCTGGTCGAGGGCCGCGCCATTGGCCAGAAGATCGGTACCGGGCCGGTGCGCATCGTGCACAACATCAGCGAGATGGACAAGGTAATGGCCGGCGACATTCTGGTGACCGACATGACCGACCCCAACTGGGAGCCGGTGATGAAGCGGGCGGCGGCCATCGTCACCAACCGTGGCGGGCGCACCTGCCACGCGGCCATCATTGCGCGGGAACTGGGCATTCCGGCGGTGGTGGGCTGCGGCCACGCCACCGATGTGCTCAAGGAGGGCACGCTGGTTACGGTGAGTTGCGCCGAGGGCGATACCGGCTTCATTTATGACGGCCTGCTCGAAACCGAAGTCTCCGAAGTGCAGCGCGGCACCATGCCCGAGATTGCGGTCAAGATCATGATGAACGTGGGCAACCCGCAGCTCGCCTTTGATTTTTGCCAGTTGCCCAACCAGGGCGTAGGCCTGGCGCGGCTGGAGTTCATCATCAACAACAACATTGGCGTGCACCCCAAGGCGATTCTGGACTACCCCAATATCGACGCCGATCTCAAAAAGGCAGTGGAGTCGGTGGCGCGTGGCCACGCTTCCCCGCGTGCCTTTTACGTGGACCGGGTGGCTGAAGGCGTGGCCACCATTGCTGCGGCGTTCTGGCCCAAGCCGGTGATCGTGCGCTTGTCGGACTTCAAGAGCAACGAGTACCGCAAGCTCATTGGCGGCAGCCGCTACGAGCCCGAGGAAGAAAACCCCATGCTGGGCTTTCGGGGTGCGGCACGCTACATCAGCGCCGATTTTGGCGAATCCTTTGCGATGGAGTGCGAAGCATTGAAGCGCGTGCGCAACGACATGGGTTTGTCCAACGTGCAGGTGATGGTGCCGTTTGTGCGCACCGTTGGCCAGGCGCGCAAGGTAACCGAGTTGCTGGCACGCCATGGCCTGCGCCGGGGAGAGAACGAACTCAAGATCGTCATGATGTGCGAGATCCCGAGCAACGCCATCCTCGCTGACGACTTTTTACAGTACTTTGATGGCTTCTCCATCGGCTCCAACGATCTGACCCAGCTTACCCTGGGGCTGGATCGCGACTCCGGCATGGAACTGCTGGCGGCCGACTTTGACGAGCGCGATCCGGCCGTAAAAACGCTGATCAGCATGGCGATTGCGGCCTGCAAGCGCCAGGGCAAATACATCGGCATTTGTGGTCAGGGCCCCAGTGATCACCCGGACTTTGCACAGTGGCTGGAGGAGCAGGGAATCTCATCGATTTCGCTCAACCCCGACTCGGTTATCGCCACCTGGCAACAACTCGCGGCCAAATGACAGGGTGGTTCGCAGCGCGCAGCCGGTCCCTGCATGCAGGGCTGCTCGCGCTGTGGTTCATCGCGTCGTTTGGCGTGGTGTTTTTTGCCCGTGATTTGGACTGGGTGGTGTTGGGCTGGCCGGTCGGATTCTGGTTTGCGGCGCAGGGCTCGATGCTGGTGTTTGTCCTGTTGGTGGCTGTGTTTGCATGGCGCACCAACCAGGCTGACTTGCCGGAAAAAACCTTTGACGTAGGCGACTACAGGGTGCACACCGGACGCCTGCATCGCAAGTTTGCGCTCTACGTGGTGTGCTTGTTGCTGTTTCTGGTCGCTTTGGCAGTGGCCGAGCGCATGGGCCTGACCAAACCCTGGGTGGCAGGGATTTTTCTCTCGACCACGCTCTTGGTGTACGCCGGTATCGGCGTCTATGCGCGCACGTCCGACGCCAACGAGTACTACGTTGCCGGGCGGCGCATTCCGGCGTTTTACAACGGCATGGCAACCGCTGCCGACTGGATGAGCGCGGCGTCCTTCATCAGTCTGGCAGGTGGCCTGTACCTGCAGGGCTTTTCGGGCAGCAGTGCACAGCCCGGCGGGTTGGCCTACATCCTGGGCTGGACCGGGGGGTTTTGTCTGGTGGCGCTGCTGGTGGCACCGTATTTGCGCCGTCTGGGCATCTACACCGTGCCCGACTTTTTTGCCATGCGCTTTGGCGGCAGGTGGCCTCGCCTGATTGCCGCGCTGGCTGCCATTTTGTGTTCGTTCACCTATGTGGTGGCGCAACTCTATGGTGTGGGGCTGATCACCTCGCGCCTGGTGGGGGTGAATTTTGAAATCGGCATTTTGCTGGGCTTGGGCGGCGTGCTGGTCTGCTCGTTTCTGGGAGGCATGCGCGCCGTGACCTGGACCCAGGTGACGCAATACGTGCTCATCATTCTGGCGTTTCTGATCCCGGTGTCGTGGCTGGCGTACAAACAGGTCGGCAACCCGATTGCGCCGGTGGCCTATGGCCAGCAATTGCAGAAGATTACCGCCATGGAGCAGCAACTGATCCGCTCCCCGCAAGAGCGCGAGGTGACGCAGGAGTTTGCCCGGCGTGCCACCGTCATGGAGCACAAGCTGCAGGATGTGGAAGCAGCGCTCCAGGCTGACCGCCAGGGGCTGCGTGCCAAGCTGCAAGCCACGGGCGCGGCCAAGCTAGACGACGAGCAGGCGGTGGCGCTGCGGCGCGAGCTCTCGAGCCTGCCCAAGGATGCGTCAGCGGCGCGCGATCGCTGGACACGGGCCTTGGTCGACGACCAGGAACGCGCCCAGCCGCTGGGTGGCATGCCGATCCATACGCTGCCCTTTGTCGGCGACCCCCAAGGCTCCGAGAGCGAAAAACAGGCTTTTTTCAACTCGCGCACCAACTTTTTGGCCCTGGTGTTTTGCCTGATGGTCGGCACGGCCGGGCTGCCGCACCTGCTCACGCGCTACTACACCACGCCCACCGTATCCGAGGCGCGCAGTTCTGTCGCCTGGTCGCTGTTCTTTATTGCCGCGCTCTACCTTTCGGCACCGGCGCTGGCGGTGATGGTCAAGTACGAGGTGATGTCGCAGCTGGTGGGGCAACCCTTTGATGCGCTGCCGAACTGGGTGGCGCAGTGGTCGCGCGATCCGACCATGCTCAGTCTTTCGGATATCAATGGCGACCATGTGCTGCAGTTTGCCGAACTCCGGGTGGGTGCCGATCTGGTGATGCTGGCCAGCCCCGAGATTGGCGGTTTGCCCTATGTGGTGTCGGTGCTGGTGGCGGCCGGGGCGCTGGCCGCAGCCCTGTCCACGGCTGACGGCCTGCTGCTGACGATTGGCAACGCGCTGGCGCACGACGTGTATTTCAAGGGCGAAAGCAGCAAGGCCGAAACCATGCTGCGCGTGATGTGGTCCAAGTTTGCCTTGCTGATCGTCGCGCTGATTGCGGCCTACGCGGCGGCACAGCGCCCGGCCGGGATTTTGTATCTGGTATCGGCGTCGTTCTCCCTGGCGGGGGCTGCGTTTGTGCCGGTGATGGTGCTGGGGATCTTCTGGCGCGACACCACGCGCATAGGGGCCGTGGGCGGCATGATCGTGGGCCTGTGCGTGACGCTGTATTACATGGCTATCAATTTGCCCGGCGTGCGCGCCGCTCTGGGCCTGGCTGGCGACGGGTTGTGGTGGGGTATTCAGCCCATCTCAGCGGGGGTGTTCGGGGTGGCGGCCGGTTTCATCACGACGGTACTCCTGACGCTGCTGACCCGTGCTCCTGCGTTCTCGGGTTATGTGAGCGCGCAGGACAGCGGATTCCCGGAAGACGCAGAATAACGCCCTGCGCGGCGCTTGGGCTATAATCATCGGCTCACCTTGCTGCACCTCAATTAGACGCTGAGGGCAGCTTTTCTGGTCCGCTTGCGGACAATCCACAAGGAGTATCAATGCGTCATTATGAAATCATTCTCATGATCCACCCGGATCAGAGCGAGCAAGTTCCAGCCATGCTGGAGCGTTACAAAGGCATGATCACTGCCGGCGGTGGAAAGGTTCACCGCGTTGAAGACTGGGGCCGTCGCCAGATGGTCTACATGATCAACAAGCTCGCCAAGTCGCACTATCTGTGCATCAATATTGAAGCCGATCAGGCCGTGATGTCGGAACTTGAACACGCGTTCAAGTTCAACGACGCGGTGCTGCGCCACCTGACGGTGTTGAAGAAGAAGGCTGAAACCGGCCCGTCTTCGATGATGAAGACGGTGGAACGCGAAGAAACGCGCAAAACCCAACAGGCTGAATACCAGGCATAAACCACGGCGCTGCTGATGCCCCGGGTACCTGCCAATACGCTTGTCCTGGATGCCAGCATTGCCGCAGTTGAACCCCTGCGCTATACACCCGCTGGTTTGCCCGCTGTGAATCTGCAACTCGAACACCAGTCCGAGTTGCCCGAGGCGGGAGTCAAGCGGCAAGTGAAGGTGGCGGTAAAGGCGGTAGCGTTTGGCACATTGGCCGAACGGCTGGCAAAACAGGTCATTGGAAGCAGTTGGCAATTCAGTGGTTTTTTGGCAAGTTCGCTGCACGGTAAATCAGTGGTTTTTCATATTCAAGATTTTTTGCAAGATTAATTTTTCAGGAGCCTCTCATGGCAACGTTCAAGAAATTCAACAAAGACAAGCGCCCCAAGCGCAATACCCAGTCGCTGCTGTTCAAGCGCAAGCGCTTTTGCCGCTTCACGGTGACGGGCGTTGAAGAAATCGACTACAAGGACATCGACACCTTGCGCGATTTCATCGCCGAAAACGGCAAGATCATCCCCGCGCGCCTGACCGGCACGCGCGCGATTTTCCAGCGTCAACTCAACACCGCTATCAAGCGCGCACGCTTCCTGGCGTTGTTGCCCTATAGCGACCAGCATAAGATCTAAGGAGTACAACCATGCAAATCATTCTGCTCGACAAGGTTGTCAACCTCGGAAACCTGGGTGAAATCGTCAAGGTCAAGGACGGCTACGCACGCAACTTCCTGATCCCCTCTGGCCGCGCACGTCGCGCCACCGCTGCCGCCAAGGCAGAGTTCGAAGCCAAGCGCGCCGAACTGGAAAAAGCTGCCGCAGCCAAACTGGCCGAAGCGCAGGCACTGGGCACCAAGCTCGGCGGTTCCTCCATCAAGCTGACCCAAAAGGCCGGTGTGGATGGTCGTCTGTTTGGCTCTGTCACCAACTTCGACATTGCTGAGGAGTTGGTCAAGGGTGGCTACCAAGTGGCCAAGGCCCAGGTGCGCATGCCCAATGGTCCGATCAAGATCGTAGGCGACAGCACGGTCAGCGTGGCGTTGCACACCGACGTGGTGGTCGACATTACCGTTTCCGTGTACGGCGAAACCGCCTAAGTACGCGACGCGTGCGCGGCCTGCCTTGGCAGGCCAATGGCACCAAACACAAAGGCCGCCAGGGCTTCCTTGGCGGCCTTTGTGTTTGGGCCTGCAGTTGTCCCCGCATTTGCACAGTTTTTCCACAGCTTGTCCTAGGCTTATGCCCAGCGTTTCACTCGACACGCGCTGCCAAGCGGCGTAGCATCAACGCCTGCTTTGCCAACGCGCCCAACCCCATCCAACGAGAGATCCATGTCTGCCGTACTTTCTGCCATTGACGAATACGGTCAAGACCGCCAGATCGCCCAGTTGCGCGTTCCGCCACACTCGATCGAAGGCGAGTCCAGCGTGCTTGGCGGCCTGTTGCTCGACAACAGTGCCTGGGACCGCGTTGGCGACCTGCTGACCGATGGCGACTTTTACCGCTACGAGCACCGCCTGATTTATTCCGCCATCGGGATGCTGATCAACGCCACCAAACCGGCCGACGTGATTACCGTGTTTGAGCAGTTGCAAAGCCAGGGTCGCGCCGACGAGGTCGGTGGCCTGGGTTACCTCAATTCGCTCGCCCAGTTTGTTCCCAGCGCCAGCAATATCCGTCGCTACGCCGAGATCGTGCGCGACCGCTCGATTCTTCGCAAGCTCGTCAGCGCCAGCGACGAGATCGCCACCAACGCCTTCAATCCCAATGGCCGCGCGGTGTCGGACATCGTGGACGAGTCCGAGCAGAAGATTTTCAAGATCGGCGAGGCGGGCAAGCGCAACAACCAGGGTTTCCAGGCGATGGATTCGCTGGTGGTCAAGTTGCTCGACCGCGTCACCGAAATGGCCGAGAACCCCAACGATGTGACTGGGGTGCCTACAGGCTTTTACGATCTCGACCGCATGACCTCGGGCCTGCAAGCGGGCGACCTGATTGTGCTGGCAGCGCGCCCTTCGATGGGCAAGACCGCGCTGGCGATCAATATTGCCGAGCACGTGGCGCTCAACGAGGGCTTGCCGGTGGCTGTGTTTTCGATGGAAATGGGTGCCTCCCAACTGGCAGTGCGTATCGTCGGATCGATTGGCCGCATCGACCAGGGGCATTTGCGCACCGGGCGCCTGACCGATGACGAGTGGCCACGTCTGTCCGAGGCGATCGAAAAGTTGCGCACCATCTCGCTGCATATCGATGAGAGCGCGGGCTTAACCTCCAGCGAACTTCGCGCCAATGCCCGGCGCCTGTCGCGCCAATGCGGACAACTCGGCCTGATTGTGGTTGACTACCTGCAGCTTATGAGTGGCACTTCCAGCGACGGAGAAAACCGGGCCACCGAACTGGGCGAAATTTCGCGCGGCCTGAAAATGCTGGCGCGCGAACTCAAATGCCCGGTGATTGCGCTCTCGCAGCTCAACCGCAGCGTCGAGCAGCGTCCGGACAAGCGCCCGATGATGAGCGATTTGCGCGAGTCGGGTGCGATCGAGCAGGACGCCGACATCATCATGTTTATCTACCGCGATGAGTACTACACCAAGGACGCCTGCAAGGAGCCGGGTGTGGCCGAGATCATCATTGCCAAGCAGCGCAATGGCCCCACCGGCATGGTCAAACTCGCCTTCCTGCGCCAGATCACCAAGTTTGAAAGCCTGGCCAGCGGCGGCGGCGACTACTAGTCCTTCAATCTAAAGCACTTCGCTGGCAAAGTCGGCCAGGCGCGAACGCTCGCCGCGCGCAAGGGTAATGTGCCCGCTGTGCGGCCAACCCTTGAACTTGTCTACGGCAAAGGTCAGACCGGAGGAGCCTTCGGTCAGGTAGGGCGTGTCGATCTGCGCCAGATTGCCCATGCAGATGATCTTGGTGCCCGGCCCGGCCCGGGTAATGAGGGTTTTCATCTGCTTGGGCGTGAGGTTTTGGGCCTCGTCAATGATTACGTACTTGTTCAGAAACGTACGCCCGCGCATGAAGTTCATGCTCTTGATCTTGATACGGCTGCGAATCAGCTCATTGGTCGCCGCGCGCCCCCATTCGCCCGCACCGGTGTCGGTCTTGCCCAGCACTTCAAGGTTGTCGTCGAGCGCGCCCATCCAGGGGCCCATCTTTTCTTCCTCGTTGCCGGGCAGGAAGCCGATGTCTTCGCCCACGCTCACGGTGGCGCGGGTAACAATGATTTCGGTGTAGCGGCGGTCGTCCAGTACCTGCGTCAGTCCGGCGGCCAGGGCCATCAACGTCTTGCCGGTGCCCGCAGTGCCGGTCAGGGTGACGAAGTCCACCTCCGGGTCCATCAACAGGTTCATGGCAAAGTTCTGTTCGCGGTTGCGCGTGGTCACGCCCCAGACTGCATTTTTGAGGTGGTTGAAATCGCGCAGCGTCTTGAGTACCGCCGTGGTTCCCCGAATTTCCGACACGCGTGCGTACAGGCTGGGCTCGCCCGGCGACTCAAAATACACAAACTGGTTGATCAGCAAACTCGGCACCACCGGCCCGTCGATCTTGTAGAAGGTGTGCTGGCCTTGCTGCCAGCTTTCCACGGTTTGGCCGTGGGTGGCCCAAAAGTCTGACGGCAACGCCATCGAGCCCGAATACAGCAGGTCGCCGTCTTCGAGCGTTTTGTCGTTCTGGTAGTCGTCGGTTGCCAGGCCCAGGGCGCGTGCCTTGACGCGCATATTGATGTCTTTGGAGACCAGCACCACTTCGCGCGGTGCGTATTGCTTGCGCAGCGCTTCCACCACGCCCAGGATCTGGTTGTCGGCCTTGCCCTGGGGCAGGCTGGTGGGCAGGGAATAGTCGAGCGGCTGGGTTTGAAACAACAGCCGGCCCCGGGCATCCTTGTTGCCGGTGCTGCTGAGTTGAAAGCCTGCGGCAATTTCCGCTCCCGGTGTACCGGCCAAAGCGTCGAGCGTGCGGCTGGTCTGGCGCGCGTTGCGCGCAACTTCTGTCATCCCCTTCTTGTGCCCATCCAACTCTTCAAGCACGATCATGGGCAGATAAATGTCGTGTTCTTCAAAGCGGAACAAGGACATGGGGTCGTGCAGCAGGACATTGGTGTCGAGCACAAACAACTTGGGTGGTCCCTGGTGTGCCCGCTTGCGCGTACGCGCAGGCGCAGGACTGGTGATTTGCTCGCGCCGCTCCAATGCCGGGATGGCTTGCCGTGTGGGTGCGGCCGTTGTTTCCACCTGGCGCAGCACCGGTTTGTGGACCTCGCGAACAGGGGCTTGTTGTGCAAGCGCTACGGGCTCGTCTTCAACCTGGTTTGTTTTGCGACTCCGACTGGGAACGCGTGCCTTGGCGTTGAATGCATTTGCCGACAGACGGTCAGCGGGCTTGGTTGGGGCTGGGGGCAATGGCATGTAGGGCAGGGGGTGGATAGGGGGTTGCGAAATGCAGTGCTGTAGAAGCGCCAAAGCCGCCATGAGCCCTGGCGGCTTTGTGTGGAGCGGTTGTGAATCTCAACGGCATGGACCCATTATGCATGGGAGGTGTGACCTTACCGTGATCAAGCGGCCTTCTTGAGGGCTTTCACTGACTTGAGAACGTCATCGACGTGGCCGGGCACCTTCAGGCCGCGCCACTCTTCCTTGAGGAGTCCGTCAGCGCCCACCAAAAAGGTGCTGCGCTCGATGCCCTTGACCTTCTTGCCATACATGATCTTGTTTTTGACCACGCCGAACATGTGGCACATCTTTTCTTCGGTGTCGGCAATCAGTTCAAACGGCAGTTCGAGCTTGGTTTTGAAGTCATCGTGCGACTTCATGTTGTCGCGCGACACACCAAACACCGTGGCTCCCGCCTTGACAAAATCCTTGTATTTGTCGCGAAATTGCATCGCTTCGGTGGTGCAACCCGGGGTGTTGTCCTTGGGGTAGAAGAACAAAACCATGGTTTTTCCAACGTGGGTGGTGTTGCTGACCTTGATGCCGCCGGTGGCGTTTGCTTCAAATTCTGGGAGAGGTTTGTTGACAACGATCGCCATAAGGTTCTTAATTCTCTCGTGCAGGTATGGCAGTCAGAATTTAGAACCACAAACGTTCATGCGTTTGTATTGCCCCCGACTGCAACCACCAATTTTACCCTGAAATAGACGCTTTTAGCGTCAGGGCTTACACGAGTCAGAGCAAAAGAGCGGCTACCACCCGGCGGCCTTCGCCCGCCAGGAAGTTGTAGGCACGGCAAGCGGCCTGGGTGTCCATGGTGTCGAGCCCGATTCCACGCGCATGAAGTGCAGCCACCCAGGGTGCCTGGGCAAAGCGGATACGCGCGCCACTGCCAAACATCACCAATTCGGGGTCGAGATCGATAATTCTCTGGAAGTGGCTTAACTGCAGATCGTCGAAACCGGGGCAGTTCCAGGGCAGCCGGTCGCCCATGGCACTGACGATCAGGCTCTCGCTGAAACGCTCGCGGTTGACCTCGACCCAACCCGGGCCGTAGGCCGTAATGGTGTTGACGTTGGGGGCATCCGCGTGGATTTTCATGGTGTGTGCGTGTCCAAGAGGGTGTGGCAGCGCCGGGGCGGCGCGTCGAACTGTGGTCAAATTATAGGTTTCGCCCTGTGCCAACTATTCCCGGAGGGACTTTGAGAACCGTTCAAAAATCTGCCAAGCTTGCCAATGTTCTGTACGACATCCGTGGCCCGATCATGGATGCTGCCCGGCAGATGGAGGAAGAAGGCCAGAAAATCATCAAGCTCAACCTGGGCAACCTGGCTGTGTTTGGCTTTGACGCGCCCGAAGAAATCCAGCAGGACATGATCCGCAACCTGCCCAATTCGGCTGGGTACTCTGACAGCAAGGGCATTTTTGCGGCGCGCAAGGCGGTGATGCACGAGACCCAGAAGCAGGGCATCAGGGGCGTGACGCTGGACGATATCTACCTGGGCAATGGTGCCAGTGAGCTCATTACCATGGCGACCAATGCGCTGCTGGACAACGGTGACGAACTGCTCCTTCCCATGCCCGACTACCCGCTGTGGACCGCCTCCACCAGCCTGTCGGGCGGCACGCCGGTGCATTACCGCTGCGACGAAGCCAATGGCTGGATGCCCGACCTGGACGACATCCGCGCCAAGATCACGCCGCGCACCAAGGGCATTGTGGTCATCAACCCCAACAACCCTACTGGCGTGTTGTATTCGGACGCGCTGCTCAAGGGTATTGTGGGAATTGCACGCCAGCACGGGCTGGTGATCATGGCCGACGAGGTTTATGACAAGGTGCTCTACGACGGCGTCCGGCATACGGCGCTGGCCAGTCTGTCGGAAGATGTGCTCACGCTCACCTTCAACTCGCTTTCCAAGAGCTACCGTTCCTGCGGATACCGTGCCGGCTGGATGGTGGTCTCGGGCCCCAAGAAGTCAGCTTCAGACTACATCGAAGGTCTCAACATGCTGGCCAACATGAAGCTGTGCTCCAACGTACCCGGCCAGTGGGCGATTCAAACGGCGCTGGGCGGCTACCAAAGCATCAACGACCTGGTGTGCGAGGGCGGTCGTCTGCGCCGCCAGCGCGATCTGGCCTATGAGCTGATTACTGCCATTCCGGGTGTGACCTGTGTCAAACCGGCCGCTGCGCTGTACATCTTTCCACGCCTTGACCCCAAGGTGTACCCGATTTCTGACGACCGCCAGTTCTTCCTGGAGTTGTTGCGCGCAACCCGGGTGATGCTGGTGCAGGGCACGGGCTTTAACTGGGACCAACCGGACCATTTCCGCATTGTGTTCCTGCCGCACGAAGACGATTTGCGCGAGGCCATTGGCCGCATCGCCAAGTTTCTGGAGGGTTACCGCAAGCGCCACGGAACCTGAACAGCTTCCGTTTTATGAGTGGCCCGCGCACCGACGGTGCGGGTCTTTGACATTTTTACTGCAACTATCTGTATGAAACCGATTCAAGTGGGCCTGTTGGGCATTGGCGTAGTGGGAACTGGCACCTTCAACGTGCTGCGGCGTAACCAGGCCGAAATCCAGCGCCGTGCCGGGCGCGGCATCACCATCACCATGGTGGCCGATCTGGACGTGGCACGCGCGCAAAGCGTGGTGGGCGAGGGCGTGCAGGTGGTAAGTGACGCACGCGCCGTGATTGCCAACCCCGACATCGACATCGTGATCGAACTCATCGGCGGCTATGGCATTGCCAAAACGCTGGTGCTCGAAGCCATTGCCGCAGGCAAGCATGTGGTTACGGCCAACAAGGCCCTGTTGGCGGTACACGGCACCGAGATCTTTGCCGCCGCGTCGGCCAAGGGCGTGATGGTGGCGTTTGAGGCCGCGGTGGCCGGTGGCATTCCCATCATCAAGGCGCTGCGCGAAGGGCTCACCGCCAACCGCATCCAGTGGATAGCGGGCATCATCAACGGCACCACCAACTTCATCCTGAGCGAAATGCGCGACAAGGGGCTGGACTTTGGTGTGGTGCTCAAGGAAGCGCAACGCCTGGGCTACGCCGAAGCCGACCCGACCTTTGACATTGAAGGCGTGGACGCGGCGCACAAGGCCACCATCATGTCGGCCATTGCCTTTGGCATTCCGGTGCAGTTTGACAAGGCCTATATCGAAGGCATCACCAAGCTTGCCGCGCAAGACATCCGCTACGCCGAGCAACTGGGCTATCGCATCAAGCTGCTGGGCATTGCCAAGCGCCGCACCGATGGCGTGGAATTGCGCGTACACCCCAGCCTGATTCCGGCCAAGCGCCTGATCGCCAACGTCGAGGGTGCCATGAACGCCGTAGTGGTGCAAGGCGACGCGGTCGGAACCACGCTCTACTATGGCAAGGGTGCAGGCTCGGAGCCCACCGCCAGCGCCGTGATTGCCGATCTGGTGGACATCGCCCGGCTGCACACCGCTGACGCAGCCCAGCGCGTGCCGCATCTGGCGTTCCAGCCGAACACTTTTGACCAAGCCAAGAGCGAGTTGCCGGTGCTGCCCATGAGTGAAGTGGTAACCAGCTACTACCTGCGCCTGCGCGTGGCCGACGAGCCCGGCGTGCTGGCCAAGGTCACCGGTATCCTGGCCAGTGCCGAGATCAGCATCGACGCGGTGCTGCAGCGCGAAGCCGATGAAGTGGGTGGCGAAGGTGCCACCCAGACCGACCTCATCATCCTCACCCACGACTGCGTTGAAGCGCGCATGAACGCCGCCATCGCCGCCATGCAGGCTCTGCCCACGGTGCTGGAGCCCATTACCCGCATCCGCAAGGAAGAACTGGCCTGATGAAATACCTCTCTACCCGCGGCCACCCCGAGCGCAAGCGCTTTTGCGAAATCCTGCTCGAAGGCCTGGCCCCCGACGGCGGCCTGTACCTGCCCGAGTCGTATCCCCAGGTAGACGACGCCACGCTGGCGCGCTGGCGTGAGGTGTACCACCGCCAGGGCTATGCGGAGCTTGCCTTTGAGATTTTGTCGCTCTACATCGACGACATTCCCGCCGCCGACCTGCGCGCCTTGTGTGTCAAGACCTACACCGCCGAGGTGTTCGGCACAGGCGAGATCGTCCCGCTGCGCCACCTGCAGGGTGACGTGTGGCTCGAAGGCCTGTCCAATGGTCCCACACTGGCATTCAAGGACATGGCGATGCAACTGCTGGGCAACCTGTTCGAGTACGAACTGGCACGTCGCGGTGAGCAGCTCAACATCCTGGGTGCCACCAGCGGCGACACCGGTAGCGCGGCCGAGTACGCCATGCGCGGCAAGAAGGGCGTGCGCGTATTCATGACCAGCCCGCACGGGCGCATGAGCCCGTTCCAGCAGGCACAAATGTTCAGTCTGCAAGACGCCAACATCTACAACATCGCCATCGAGGGCGTGTTTGACGACTGCCAGGACATCGTAAAGGCAGTCAGCAACGATCTTGAGTTCAAGCGCAAGTACAAAATTGGGACGGTCAATTCGATCAACTGGGCGCGCCTCTTGGCCCAGGTGGTGTACTACTTTGCTGGTTACATCCAAGCAACGGAATCGAATAGCCAACAGGTGTCTTTTGCCGTGCCCAGCGGCAACTTTGGCAATGTTTGCGCCGGCCATGTGGCACGCATGATGGGGTTGCCGATTGCACAACTGGTGGTGGCCACCAACGAAAACGATGTGCTCGATGAGTTCTTCCGTACTGGCGTGTACCGCGTGCGCGGCACGGCCGACACATTTGAAACCTCCAGCCCGTCAATGGACATCTCCAAGGCCAGCAACTTCGAGCGCTTTGTGTTTGACCTGCTCGGGCGCGACGGCGCGCGAACCAAGGCGCTGTTTGCCGACGCCCTGGCGCGCGAAGGCCAGTTTGACCTCAGCGCCGATCCGGCCTTTGCCCAGGCGCGCGAGCGCTACGGCTTTGTCAGCGGCAAGAGCACGCACGCTGACCGCCTGGCCACTATTCGCAGCACCTGGCAGCAGCACGAAGTGATGATCGACACCCACACTGCCGACGCCCTCAAAGTGGCACTCGAGCGCCGCGTTGCAGGCGTTCCCATGGTGGTGCTCGAAACTGCGCTGCCAGTCAAGTTTGCCGAGACCATTGTCGAAGCACTGGGACGCACACCCATGCGCCCGGTGCGCTTTGAAGGCATCGAATCCCTGCCCAAGCGCGTGCGCGTGATGCCCGCCGATGCGGCGGCGGTCAAAGCGCTGATTTCCGCCGAGTGCGGTGCCTGAGCGTTCCCGCCATGACCCTGCGCAAGCACGCTCCGCTGCAGCCACTCGACGAGGCTCTGGAAAAGCTGCTGGGCTTTGCCTCGCCCTTGCAGCAAGTCGAAGAGATTGACACCATGCACGCCGATGGGCGCGTGCTGGCACAGGACGTGGTATCGGAGCTGCATGTCCCACCGCACGACAACAGCGCCATGGACGGCTACGCCGTTCGCTGCGCCGATGTGCCCCACTCTGGAGTGCAACTACCGGTATCGCAGCGCCTGGCAGCGGGTGTGGCGGCCAAAGCTCTGGAGAGTGGCAGCGCAGCGCGCATTTTTACCGGCGGCGTGGTCCCTCCCGGTGCCGACGCCGTAGTGATGCAGGAAGAGTGCGCCGCGCTCTCCGATGGTGCCGCCCAGGACGCGCGCGTGCAGATCAACGCGGTGCCGCAGGCCGGACAACACATCCGGCGTGCGGGCGAAGACGTCACGCGCAACCAGGTGGTGCTGGCAGCGGGAACGCGCCTGGGGCCGGCAGAAATCGGCCTGGCTGCCAGCATTGGCTTGGACCGCTTGCACGTTCTGCGCCGCCCACGCGTGGCGCTGTTTTCCACCGGCGACGAACTGGTGATGCCCGGCACGGTTGCACCGCGCGACATGCGCCCCGGGGCGATCTACAACTCCAACCGTTATTTTTTGAGCGCACTGCTGCGCCGCCTGGGCTGCGAGGTCACCGACTACGGCATCGTGCCCGACCTGCGCGACGCCACCATCGAGGCGCTGCGCTCGGCCTCCCTGGCGCACGACGCCATTTTGACCAGCGGCGGCGTATCGGTGGGCGAAGAGGACCACATCAAACCCGCCGTACAGGCCCTGGGCACGCTCGACCTGTGGCAAATCGCCATCAAGCCGGGCAAGCCGTTTGCCTATGGCAGCATCGGGCCCTGCCACTTTCTGGGGCTGCCGGGCAACCCGGTATCGAGCTTTGTCACCTTTTTGCTGCTGGTGCGCCCGTTTTTGCTGCGCCTGCAAGGCGCAAACGATGTGGCCCTGCGCAGCGTTGCCGCAAGGGCCGACTTTGCCTGGCCCAAGCCCGACCGCAGGCGCGAGTTTCTGCGCGTGCGGCGCAACGCCAACGGGGGCCTGGACCTGTATGCCAACCAGAGTTCGGGCGTGCTGACTTCGGCAGCGTGGGCCGATGGCCTGCTCGACAACCCGCCGGGCTGCGCCATTGCGCCGGGCGACACGGTGCGCTTTGTCGCCTTTTCGGAGCTGCTGGCATGAAGGTCACCGTCAAGTATTTCGCCTCAATCCGCGAGGCCATGGGAGTCGGAGACGAGGCTGTCGATACCGACGCACTCACCCTGGCGCAGTTGCGCGATGCGCTCATCGCGCGCCCCGGCGCAGCGGGCGAATCGCTAGCGCGTGGGCGCGCCGTGCGCATGGCGCTCAACCAGGTCATGAGCGACGAATCGGCTCCTCTCACCGAAGGCTGCGAAGTCGCTTTCTTTCCGCCCGTTACCGGCGGTTGACAGGCCCCCACGCTGTGCCGCTGCGCGGTTCGCTGCTCCCTCGTTCCCCGCAGAGATTGGCGCAGGGGCCCGCGCCTTAGCTGTCAAACGCCCAGCATGTCGGCGCGGACCCCTGCGCCAATCTCTGCTACCGGGTCTGTGCTGGTCACGGGGCGGGCAGGTGCTTAACTTCTGCACTGATCGTTGGCAATCAGTTCCATGTCAAAGGGCTGACTGGCCTTTTGCATCGGCTCGCGCAGCCGGTTTTCGATCAGACCGCTTTGGGACAGCGCGGCCTTGATGCACGCCGGGTTGGGTTCGGCAAACAGTGCACTGATCAGCAGCACCAGCGGTGCCCATAGCGTGCGCGCCTGGGCCGTCTCGCCTTCCTGGGCCAGAGCGATCACACGGGCCAACTGGCTGGTGCACAGGTGGGCGCTGGCGGCAATGGCACCGCTTGCGCCTGCGGCGACGCTGCCCATGATCTGATGGTCTTCGCCAGCGAGCACTTGCAGCGCACCGTCGGCTATCAGCTGCTGGGTCTTGGCGGCATTGCCACCGCAGTCCTTGATGGCGCGGATCATGGGGTGTTGCGCCAGACGCCGCAGCGTTGCCAGCGTCATCTCCACTCCGGTGCGGTAGGGAATGTCGTAGACGATGAGCGGCACCGCCGAAGCGTCGGCAATGCGCGCAAACCAGGCCAGCACGCCGTCCTGCGACGGCCGGATGTAGTGCGGCGCGGCAACCAGCAGACCGGCAATAGGCTTGCTGCTGGCCTTGCGTGCAAAGGCGATGGCGTCCGGCAAGTTGTAGCCGGAGTAGCCCATCACCACCGGCAAACCATCGGCGTGGTCCAGCACGGTTTGCAGCACGGCCCACTGCTCGTCCTTGGACAAGGCTGCGGCCTCGCCGGTGCTGCCGCACACCACATAACCGGCGATGCCGGTGGCGCGGTAGTGGGACAGCAGCCGTTTGAGTGCGGTGTGGTCCACGGCATGGGCGTCGCCGGTAAACGGCGTGATCAGAGGAATCCAGAGTCCGGAAAAATCGGTCTGGTGCGGCAGGCGAGTGTTTGCAGTCGGCATACATCATCCATTTGAGAAAAGATGACCGTCTATTGCCGCCAACAGTGTGCAATGGTGCCAGGGTGAAGCCCGCGTGGGGCTGCCGGTGTGGTTCCATCGCTCATCTGAGGACGGAACCAAAGCTCCGGTCAGATGAGCCTGGTTTTTTTCGATGTGCTGGCGCACGCACAGCCGCTCATCCCGCGGCTCAGGCCCGGGTTTGAAGCAAGACGGTATGTGGTCAACATGGCGCACAGTGTAGCAGCGCAGAGCGCCTGCCCCAAGTGATGCCAAAATGCGGCCATGACCCATAGCCGCGTTTCCATCCAGACCCACGACTTTGACCTCTCCAGTGAGGTGGCAGCCTTGCGGGGGCGCGACGCGCGGGTGGGCGCGGTGTGCTGCTTTGTGGGCACGGTGCGCGACCGCAACGGCGGCGATCCTTCGAGCGTGCAGTCGCTGGAACTGGAGCACTACCCCGGCATGACCGAGAAGGCGATTGAGGCCATGATCGACGAGGCGCATCGGCGCTTTGCGCTGTTTGGCGTGCGGGTGATCCACCGCGTCGGCCTGCTGCAGCCGCTGGACCAGATCGTGCTGGTGGCGGTGACTTCGGCGCACCGGCTCGAGAGTTTTCAGGCCTGCGAGTTCCTGATGGACTACCTCAAAACCCAGGCACCGTTTTGGAAGAAAGAGCAAACCCCGCAAGGCGCGCATTGGGTGGACGCACGCGTGGCCGACGATGCCGCGTTGGCACGCTGGGGAATTGCGGCTTCCAACGCCTGAGCCTGCGGTGTGCCCTTGAAAATCGCCGACTATCCCCAAGCTCTGGGGAAACAGTGAGGTATTTATGCGGATCGAAAAATTCACCACCAAGTTTCAGGAAGCCTTGAGCGAAGCGCAATCGCTGGCGCTGGCGCACGACCACGCCTACATCGAGCCGGTGCATGTGCTGCTGGCCATGCTGCAGCAGGAAGACGGCCCCAAGGCGCTGCTGCACCGCGCCGGCGTCAACGTCGCAGGCCTGAGCGCGGCAGCCGAAGCCGCCATGAAGCGCCTGCCCGAAGTACACGGCCAGGAGCAGGTCACGCTCGGGCGCGACATGGTGAGCCTGATGCAAGCGGCTGAAAAAGAAGCCATCAAGCGTGGCGACCAGTTTGTCGCTGGCGAATTGTTTCTGCTGGCCTTGACCGACAGCAAGGCTGAAGTGGGCAATATGGTGCGCGGCCAGGGTATGTCGCGCCACAGCCTCGAAGCCGCCGTGGACGCGGTGCGCGGTGGTCAGAGCGTGGACAGTGCCGACGCCGAAGAACAGCGCGAATCGCTCAAAAAATACTGCATCGACCTGACCGAGCGCGCCCGCGCGGGCAAGCTCGACCCGGTGATTGGCCGCGACGACGAAATCCGCCGCGCCATCCAGGTGCTGCAACGCCGCACCAAAAACAACCCGGTGCTCATTGGCGAGCCTGGCGTGGGCAAGACCGCCATCGTTGAAGGGCTGGCGCAGCGCATTGTGGCGGGCGAAGTGCCCGACTCGCTCAAGGGCAAGCGCGTGCTGTCGCTTGATATGGCCTCGCTCTTGGCCGGTGCCAAGTTCCGCGGCGAGTTTGAGGAGCGGCTCAAGAACGTGCTCAAGGACCTGTCCAAAGACCAGGGCCAAACCATCGTCTTTATCGACGAACTCCACACGATGGTGGGCGCGGGCAAGGCCGAAGGCGCCATCGACGCGGGCAATATGCTCAAGCCCGCGCTGGCGCGCGGCGAACTGCACTGCGTGGGCGCAACCACGCTCGACGAATACCGCAAATACATCGAGAAAGACGCTGCCCTGGAGCGGCGCTTCCAGAAAATTCTGGTGGGCGAGCCCACGGTGGAAGCCACCATTGCCATCTTGCGCGGCCTCAAGGAGCGCTACGAAGTGCATCACGGCGTGGACATCACCGACCCGGCCATTGTGGCCGCTGCCGAACTCTCCAACCGCTACATCACCGACCGTTTTTTGCCCGACAAGGCGATTGACCTGATTGACGAAGCCGCCTCCAAAATCAAGATCGAACTCGACTCCAAGCCCGAGGTCATGGACAAGCTCGACCGCCGCCTGATCCAGCTCCAGATTGAGCGCGAGGCGGTCAAGAAAGAATCTGACGACGCCTCGCGCAAGCGCTTTGAGCTGATCAACGACGAAATCCGCAACTTGCAAAAAGAGATCGCTGACCTGGACGAAATCTGGAAGGCCGAGAAGGCCACGGCGCAGGGTAGCGCCCAGGTGCGCGAAGACATTGACAAGCTGCGCCAGCAAATCGAGTCGCTCACGCGCAAGGGCGATCTGGCCAAGGTGGCCGAGTTGCAATACGGGCGCTTGCCCGAGATGGAAAAACGCCTCAAGCAAGCGCAGGCCAAGGAGGCCGGCAAGGCGCGGGGCGGCGACGGCGCGGGGCGGCAACTGCTGCGCACCATGGTCGGCGCTGAAGAGATTGCCGAAGTGGTGAGCCGCGCTACCGGCATCCCCGTTTCCAAGATGATGCAGGGCGAAAAAGACAAGCTGCTGCAGATGGAAACCAAGCTGCACCAGCGCGTGGTCGGCCAGAACGAAGCCATCGCCGCCGTGGCCAACGCCATCCGGCGCTCGCGCTCGGGCCTTTCCGACCCGAACCGCCCGACCGGCTCGTTCCTGTTCCTCGGCCCCACCGGCGTGGGCAAGACCGAGCTGTGCAAGGCGCTGGCCGGATTCCTGTTTGACAGCGAAGACCACTTGATCCGCATTGACATGAGCGAGTTCATGGAAAAGCATTCCGTGGCGCGCCTGATCGGTGCGCCCCCGGGCTACGTGGGCTACGAGGAGGGCGGCTACCTGACCGAGGCGGTGCGCCGCAAGCCCTACGCCGTGCTGCTGCTCGACGAGGTGGAAAAAGCCCACCCGGACGTGTTCAACGTGCTGCTGCAAGTGCTGGACGACGGTCGCCTGACCGACGGCCAGGGCCGCACGGTGGACTTCAAGAACACCGTCATTGTGATGACCAGCAACATTGGCTCGCAGTTGATCCAGGCCATGGTTGGCCAGGACGCCGAGGACATCAAGGACGCGGTGACGGGCGAGCTCAAGAACCATTTCCGGCCCGAGTTTCTCAACCGCATTGACGAAACCGTGGTGTTCCATGCGCTCGACGCCGCGCACATTGCCGATATTGCCAAGATCCAGTTGGCAATCCTTACCCAGCGCCTGGCGCACATGGACTTGGTGCTGGAAGTCTCCGACGCCGCCGTGGCCGAACTGGCCAAGGTTGGGTTTGACCCGGTGTTTGGCGCGCGCCCGCTCAAGCGCGCGATCCAGCAGCGCATCGAGAACCCGCTATCGACGCTGCTGCTCGAAGGCAAGTTCCTGCCCAAAGACACCATCAAGGTGGGGGTGGACCCGATCAAGGCACCCGGCCAGTTCCACTTCACCAAGGCTTAGTGCTCTGGCGGTGGCAGGGGCGCTAAACTTGCGCCCTACCAACCCGCTGGAGGAGCCCCATGGCCGCCTATTTGATCGTGGACACCGTGCTCGACAATCCCGAGCTGTATGAGGAATACAAGCTGCGCGCCAAGCCGTTGGTCGAGCAGTTTGGTGGCGAGTACCTGGCGCGTGGCGGCAAGCTCACCATCCAGGAAAACACACTTTGGTCGCCCACGCGCATGGTGCTGCTCAAGTTTGCCGACACCGCAGCGGCCGAGCGTTTCTACCACTCCCCCGAGTACCAGGAAATCGTCCCCATCGCCAAACAATCCGCCCGCCGCACCCTGGTCGTCCTCGAAGGCATGTAGCCTGGTTTTAACAGCCGCGATTTCAGAGGGGTCGTGGGGTCAGATCACGATTCAAGCCTTTGTTCCCCGCATTGCGCCTTCCGTCGCTGAGGAACTCATCGCTGAGTGCCGCGCCGCATCCGTTACTGAATGAGCCAAGTCACTCAGCTCGACGCCTCGGCCATTCTGGCCTTTTTGCAGGGAGAGCCCGGCGCGGACATAGTGCGCCAGGCGCGTTGGTACTATCATCGCCTGACACGCCGGTAGCCGACCGTGTGGCGGTACCCTAACTGAAATCCATCCACAATGAACGACATATCACCCCCACTGGACTTGAGATCTTTGCGCGATGCTCTGGCGTCGCTCAACCGTGCCGTCACGCGGTGGCAGGCGTCGGGCTCACTGGACGAAGAACTCCGCGATGCCTGCATCCAGCGTTTTGAATACACCTTCGAACTAAGTTGGAAGATGCTTCAGCGGCGACTGGAGCGCGACCTTGCTGATGCGCGCAGCGTGGACGCGATGAGCTTTCGGGACCTGATACGCAGCGGCGGCGAGCGTGGCTTGGTGCGTGATGTGGACGTCTGGATGGTGTTTCGGGACAAGCGCAACATCACTTCGCACACCTACAACGCAGCCAAAGCCGCAGAGGTTGCCGCAGTGATTCAGGCGTTTGCCCAGGAGGCGCAAGAGCTTCTGTCGCAGTTGCAAGCCAGAGGCGCCAACGATGCTTGACATCACAGTGTCGCACTACGAGCAGGTAAAAAGCCTGTTGGCGCTGCGGCTACCGCAGGTAACGGCCATGGCATTTGGATCGCGGGTGGCGGATTGGCCCTTTGGGCCGGGCAGCAAGCCCTACTCGGATCTGGACATTGCCCTGTGGGGGCTGTGCGCGGCTGACGACAAGGCGCTTGCCCATTTGCGCGCCGATTTGGAAGAAAGCTCGCTGCCGTGGCGCGTGGACCTTAGCAACGCCAACGATCTACCCCCGCCCTTGCGCGAATTGGTGCAGCAGCGTGGCGTGCTGCTCCAAGGCGCTTCACGTCCACATGTCACCACCGCGTGAGCGGGTGTTGCTCGGTTCAGCGCTAAAGTAGCCACCATGTCATCTATCACCTCATCCGAAACCGTAGTCCAAACCCAGTTGGACGCCTACAACGCAAAAGACCTTGATGCGTGGCTGGACACCTACGCCAGTGACGCCAAACAATTCGAGTTGGGTGGCAAGCTTCTCGCTCAGGGCCATGCAGAGATCCGGGCACGCACTGCACAGCGCTTTGCGGAGCCCAATCTTCACGCACAACTGCTCAAGCGCGTGACCATGGGTAATGTGGTGATTGACCACGAAACGGTAACGCGCACTTTCCCCGAGGGGCCTGGCACTGTGGAGCTTGTTTGCGTGTACGTTGTTTCAAGCGGAAAAATCCAAAGCGCTTCGTTCAACTTCGGCCCGCAGGTTCTACGCTCCAAACCATAGAGCCAGTGGCATTGCGTTGTGTGTAGCGCGGTGCCTTGCCGGCCTACTTCAGCTTGTAAGTCCCCGTCTGCCGGTTGCAGTTTTGCATGGTGCCGGGCTTGACCTGGGGAAAGTTGCCCAAGGGCAGCACGACGCCACTGGCCTGTATACCTTCGTACTTGCCGGTGCCCGCCACCACTTCGCGCGTCACTTTGCCGTCGCTACCCATGGTCAGGTAGGCGAGTTGCTTGTCGCCGTCGCGGTCCAGTGCTTCGCACATCGTCAATTGGTTAGCCTTGCCGTCAAGCGAGGTATTCATCCCCACGCAGCGGAAGGAGGTGTTGTCCATCATGCCGCCGGGCGGGTTGCTGCGCGCGGTGCCCGTCATCTCGTAGCTAAAGCCCATCTGGGTTTTGGAGAAAGCAATGGCGGCCGCCGTGCCCGAGTAGCAACTGGTGAAGTCGTAGTTGCCCTCCTTGGGAAAGGTCTGCGCCAGCGCAGACTGGGCCAGAGCGCACGCCGCCAAGACTCCCGCGCACACGACGCAGCGTTGCAGTTTATTGATGGTTTGCATACCCAGACTCCTCCATGTTGACCCACACTGTGCCGATCAGGGTTGGCGCCAAACCCTAAGCCAGTCTAGGCAGCGCCAGTGGCGCGATGTTGCGAAACCGCAAGGATGGCCACTCTGTCATTGCGAACGTAGTGAAGCAATCCATGCAGGCATGAAGCCATGGATCGCCACGGCCTGACGGCCTCGCGTTGACGAGGGGCGGTGGTGCAATCTGCGCAGTCCCGCCGCAGGCTAAGATGCAGCCATGACCCAAGCCGCTACGCTCTCCGCTACCGACGCCGTGCCTTTGCGCCAGGACGCGGCCATCATTGGTCTGGTTGGGTTGGCGCATGCCAGTTCGCACTTTGGGCATTTGATTCTGCCGCTGTTGTTTCCGGTGTTTCTGCAGGAGTTTGGACTGAGCTACTCGGAGCTCGGCCTGTTGATGACCAGCTTTTTTGTGGTGTCGGGTGTCGGACAGGCGCTGGCCGGGTTTGTGGTGGACCGGCTGGGCGCGCGCCCGTTGTTGTTTGTGGCGCTTACGCTGTTTGCCGTGGCGTGCTTCGGTGCTTCGCTGGTCACGGGCTATGTGGGGCTGTGGCTGGTGGCGCTGCTGGCCGGCCTGGGCAATGCCACGTTTCATCCGGTGGACTTCACCATTCTCAACCAGCGCGTATCCGCGCCACGGCTGGGCTACGCGTTCAGCGCCCATGGCCTCACCGGCAACCTTGGCTGGGCTACCGCGCCCTTGTTCTTTGCCGGGCTGGGCAGCTTGTGGGGCTGGCGCAATGCGTATCTGGCGGCGTCTGTGTTGTACGTGGCCATTCTGGCGCTGATGCTGTGGCAGCGCGACAAGCTGCTCACGCGCGTGGTGCGGCACGACCCGCAGGTACCGCGTGAGCACGACATGGCGTTCATGAAGCTGCCGGTGGTGTGGTGGTGCTTTAGTTTCTTTTTGCTCTCCACCATGACGCTGGCAGTGATGCAAAACTACTCGGTGCCGATTCTCAAAAACCTCTACGGCGTGAGCTTTCAGGCTGCCACCTACACGCTCACGGCCTATATGCTCTGCGGCGCACTGGGCATGCTGGTGGGCGGCTTTGTGGCGGCGCGCACGGTCCATAGCGACCGCGTGGTGGCGCTGGCCATGACCTGCGGCGCGGCGCTGCTGGCGCTGTGCGGTACCGCCTGGCTGGGTGCCAGCCTGGGCATGGTGGTGCTGGCGGGCACCGGCTTTTCCATCGGCATTGGCGGACCGTCGCGCGACATGATGATCAAGAAGGCCACGCCCAAGGGCGCAACCGGGCGTGTGTATGGGCTGGTGTACTCGGGGCTGGACTCGGGGCTGGCGCTGGGCCCCTTGCTATTTGGCGTGCTGATGGACCGCGCCTGGTACGGCGCCACCCTGGTGGCCGCAGCCGCCGTGCTGCTGCTCAGCGTCGTAGCGGCCCTGGGCGTGGGGCAGCGCACCGCGCGCTGAACCGCATCGGTCAGGGTATGTGGCCAATTCGCTGGCATGATCGGGGCTTGCAATGCAATCCCAGCCTTTAACCATGACCGACAGCCTTTCAGAAGCCACTACCGATATACCCCCCAGCGCGGCAAACACCCCGCCACGAGCGCCCAAGCCCGATGTTTTTCCGGTGCTTGAGCAACTTTCCGCCCTGCACCCACAGCTTTTTGGCGCGGAGTTTCGGCCGCTCAAGCGCGGCATTTTTCAGGATTTGATCGACGCCCACCCCGAGGCGTTTGCGCGCGATGCGCTCAAGGCGGCGCTGGCGTTTCATACCCGCTCCACGCGCTACCTGAGCGCACTGGCTTCTGGCCAACCGCGTCACGATCTGCAAGGGCAGGCGGTGGAAGCCACCGCCCCTGAGCACGTGTACCAGGCGCTGATCGAGGTGTTTCGCCGCCGCCAGAATCGCACGCAAGAGAACCTGACGCCCAAACTGGTTGCGCGTATCGCCCAGGCGTTTACCGCCAGTGGCCTGTCGGGCCCAGCCTACGCCGAGCTGGTGCACGGGCGCGATGAGGCCGCCAACGCCGCATTGGACGAGGCCATGAGCTTGGCCCAGGAGCACGCCGCCAAGGACGAAGCACTGCTACGCGCATTTGAGGCCAGCGGCGCAGCCTCGGTGGCGGCGTTTGCCGACATGTATGGCATGCAGCCGCGCGCCGTGGCCGCTCAGTTGGAGCGCGCACGCACCGGGGCGCAAAGCCGCGCCGCCGTGACAGCGGGGTAGGGCGGTTGAAGATCAGGGCCATCCGTAACCGACATTTCATCGGGCTGTTCTACGGCTCGGTGCTGCTGCTGGCCGTCACCGTGGTGGGCACCGTGGGCTACTGGTACATCGGCAGCCCCAACGCCACCTGGATCGACAGCTTTTACATGACCTTCATCACCATTGCCGCCATCGGCTTTGGTGAAATTGTGGACCTCAGCGCCCACCCCATGGGGCGCTTGTTCACGGTGTTCATTGCCATCGTTGGCATCGGCACCATGAGTTACCTGTTTTCCAACTTCGTTGCATTTCTGATTGATTCGGATCTGAACGCCAACCTGAGGAGAAAGCGCATGGAAAAGGATATTGCCAAACTCAGCGGGCATTACATCGTGTGCGGCATTGGCCGTGTGGGCTCCAACGTAGCCACCGAATTATTCAAGACGCAGCGCGAGCTGGTGGTGATTGAAAACAGCCGCGAGGTACTCGACACCTGGCTGGAGTACCACCCCGACGCCCTGCACCTGCACGACGACGCCGCCGACGATGCTGCCCTGCATCGGGCCGGTATTGCCCGTGCCGCCGGGGTGTTTGCCGTGACTGGCAACGACAGCCACAACCTGATGATTTCGCTCTCGGTCAAGATGCTCAACCCCAAGACACGGGTGGTGGTGCGGCTGCACGACATACGCAACTCCAGCAAGGCACGGCGCGCCGGTGCCGACGAGATTGTGTCGCCTGACTTTGCTGGCGGAATGCGCATTGCCTCGGTCATGGTGCGCCCGCACGCCGTCAACTTCATGGACCAGATGCTGCACAGCGACGACAACCTGCGCGTAGAAGAAGTGCTGGTGCCCGACACCCTGACCGATACGCCTTTGTCGGCGCTATTGCCCAAGTCGCCAGACTACCTGGTGATGGCCACGCACGAAAACGGCGAGTGGATTTTCAACCCCCCCGACGACCACTGCATCGCCGCCGGAACCGCCCTGGTACTGATGACCAGCCCCGGTGGGCGCGAAGCGGTGGAGAAGGGGCTGCGCGCCTGAACCCCGCGTAACCCGCGCGGCACTGGCACAGGCTACGGGTTTCTCTAGAGCGCCTTGAGCCGCTCCAGCGCCGCGTTGAGCGTCTCGTCTTTCTTGGCAAAGCAAAAGCGCACCACGCGCTGGTCGAAGCCGTTGCCGTAGAAGGCTGACAGCGGGATGGCTGCCACGCCAATTTCGCGTGTCAGCCATTGGCAGAAATCGGCTTCGCTCAAGTCACTAACCTGAGCAATATCGACGCACTGAAAGTAGCTGCCCTGGCACGGCAGCAGTTTGAGGCGGGTGTGCGCCAAGCCCTGGCGGAACAGGTCGCGCTTGCGCTGGTAGAAGGCGCTCAGGCCCAGGTAGGGCTGGGGGTCGGCCATGTAGCTGGCCAGCCCGTACTGCATTGGGGTGTTGACGGTAAACACGTTGAACTGGTGCACCTTGCGAAACTCGGCGCTGAGCGCCTGGGGGGCCGCCACATAGCCCACTTTCCAGCCGGTGACGTGGTAGGTTTTGCCAAAACTCGACACGATGAAGGCGCGCTCGGCCAGGCCGGGGTAGCGCGCGGCGCTGGCGTGCTCGGCACCATCAAACACCATGTGCTCGTAGACCTCGTCGCTGATCAGCAGTACGTCGGTGGGTGCCAGCAGTTGTTCCAGCGCGAGCATGTCCTGGTGCGACCACACCGTGGCGCTGGGGTTGTGCGGGGTGTTGACGATGATGGCGCGCGTGCGCGGCGTGATGGCAGCGGCGATGGCGGCAAAGTCGGGCCGAAACGTTCCCGACGTTAGCGCCACGCGCACCGCCACGCCACCGGCCAGTGCAATGTTGGGCACGTAGCTGTCGTAGCAGGGCTCCAGCACAATCACCTCGTCTCCAGGATGCACCACCGCCAGAATGATGGTGATGATGGCCTGGGTAGCACCGGCCGTGATGGTGATCTCGTCTGCCGCGCGGTAGTGGTGGCTGTACAGCGCTTCAATCTTTGCCGCAACGGCCTCGCGCAGCGGAGGCACACCGGTCATGGGCGGGTACTGGTTGTGGCCCGCAAGCATGGCTTGGTTGACGTGCTCCAGCAGCGCCGGGTCGCAGGCAAAGTCAGGAAAACCCTGGCCCAGGTTGACGGCCTTGTGCTCGGTGGCGAGTGCCGACATGACGGTAAAAATGGTCGTGCCGACCGCGCGCAGGCGGGATTGAAGTGGGTTCATGGCGGCAAAAAATCCGTTACGATATGCGGGTTGGCAGACAGCGGTGATCCCGCAGTGTGCCGCAATTTTAGGTCGGTGTCGGGCCAACCCCGGCAACCGGAGACGAGTAAGTGACCATAGGCAGGACACAATCCTGCCAGGAGACACATCGATGAAAACCCAGCAGCCCCTGCGCTTGCACGTACCGGAGCCCTCTGCGCGCCCCGGAGCCGAAACCAATTTTTCCTATCTGCATCTCTCGCCCGCGGGCACGGTGCGCAAACCCCCGCTCAACGTGCAGCCGGCGCAAACCGCCGACCTGGCCTTCAGCCTGATCCGAGTGCTTGACGATGACGGCAAGGCGGTCGGGCCCTGGGCACCCAAGGTGGATGCGGCGGTGCTGCTGCAGGGCCTGCGCACCATGGTCAAGACGCGCATTTTTGACGCGCGCATGCTCATGGCGCAGCGCCAGAAGAAACTCTCGTTTTATATGCAGAGCCTGGGCGAAGAAGCCATTGGTTCGGCGCACGCCATGGCACTGAGTGAAGGCGATATGTGCTTTCCCACCTACCGCCAGCAAAGCTTGCTGATGGCGCGCGCCGTGCCGCTGGTGGAGCTGATCTGTCAGCTCATGTCCAACAATCGCGATCCGCTCAAGGGCCGCCAGTTGCCCACGCTGTACTCGGTGCGCAAGGCGGGTTACTTCACGATCTCGGGCAACCTGGCTACGCAGTTCATCCAGGCGGTGGGCTGGGCCATGGCGTCGGCTATCAAGAACGACACCAAGATTGCCTCGGCCTGGATTGGCGACGGTGCCACCGCCGAGTCGGACTTTCACACGGCGCTCACCTTTGCCCACGTGTACCGCGCGCCGGTGATCCTCAACGTGGTCAACAACCAATGGGCCATTTCCACCTTCCAGGCGATTGCCGGGGGCGAGGGCACCACCTTTGCCGCACGCGGCAACGGCTGCGGCATCCCGTCGCTGCGCGTGGATGGCAATGACTTTCTGGCGGTGTATGCAGCCTCGCAGTGGGCCGCCGAGCGCGCGCGCAGCAACCTCGGGCCCACGCTGATCGAGTGGGTGACCTACCGCGCCGGGCCACACTCCACCTCGGACGACCCCAGCAAGTACCGCCCCGCCGACGACTGGAAGCACTTCCCGCTGGGCGACCCGATTGAGCGATTGAAGGCACATCTCAAGCGCCTCAAACGCTGGTCGGACCCACAGCACGATGCGTTGCAGGCCGAACTGGAAGCAGAGGTAAGCGCAGCGCAGAAAGAGGCCGAAGCTTTTGGCACCCTGCTCGATGGCCACATTCCGGGGGCCGCGTCGATGTTCGAGGATGTGTACAAGGAGATGCCCGCGCATCTGAAGGAGCAACTCAGGCAAGTGGAGGCATCAGCATGAGCACGCACAGCGATGATGGCGTCAAAACCACGCCCATGACCATGATTCAGGCGCTGCGCTCGGCCATGGACGTGATGCTCGAGCGCGACCCCAACGTGGTGGTGTTTGGCCAGGACGTGGGCTATTTCGGCGGCGTGTTCCGTTGCACCGAAGGCTTGCAAAAGAAGTACGGCACCTCGCGCGTGTTTGACGCGCCCATTTCCGAAGGTGGCATTGTCGGCGCGGCGGTCGGCATGGGTGCCTACGGGCTGCGCCCGGTGCCCGAGATCCAGTTTGCCGATTACTTTTATCCGGCCTCGGACCAGATCGTCTCGGAAGCGGCGCGTCTGCGCTACCGCTCGGCGGGCGAGTTCACCGCGCCCATTACCATCCGCATGCCCTGCGGCGGCGGCATTTACGGCGGGCAGACCCACAGCCAGAGCCCGGAGGCGCTGTTCACCCAGGTGTGCGGGCTGCGCACCGTGATGCCCTCCAACCCCTACGACGCCAAGGGCTTGCTGATTGCCTCCATCGAGAACGACGACCCGGTGATCTTTCTGGAGCCCAAGCGGCTCTACAACGGGCCGTTTGACGGCCACCACGACAGCCCGGTGGTGCCGTGGTCCAAGCACGCTCTGGGCAATGTGCCCGAGGGCTACTACAGCATTGCGCTGGAGACTGCCAGCGTCTATCGGCCTGGAGCGCAGGTCACGGTGCTGGCTTACGGCACGATGGTGTTTGTGTGCGAGGCCGCAGCGCGCGAGACCGGCATTGACGCCGAAATCATCGACCTGCGCAGCCTGTGGCCGCTGGATTTGGAGACCATCGTCGCCTCGGTCAAGAAGACGCGCCGCTGCGTGGTGGTGCATGAGGCCACGCGCACCTGCGGCTACGGCGCCGAGCTGATATCGCTGGTGCAGGAGCATTGCTTCTACCACCTGGAGGCCCCCATTGAGCGCGTCACCGGCTGGGACACGCCCTATCCGCACGCCCAGGAGTGGCTGTATTTTCCGGGCCCCAAGCGCGTGGGCGCTGCGTTGCAACGTGTACTGGAGGCGTGATGGGAACCTACATCATCAAGACACCGGACATCGGTGAAGGCATTGCAGAAGTGGAACTCGTGGCCTGGCACGTCAAACCCGGCGACAAGGTGGTGATGGACCAGGTGCTGGCCGATGTCATGACCGACAAGGCCACGGTGGAAGTGCCCTCGCCCGTGGCAGGCGAAGTGGTCGCCCTGGGCGGCACCCCGGGCCAGACCGTGGCAGTGGGTTCGGAGCTGGTGCGGCTGGAAGTACAGGGCGCTGGCAACCTCAAGGCCGGGCAGGAATTAGCAAGCGCAGCGCTAGTTGCAAGCCCCGCTGCGGTAGTGCCGCCTGCAGTGCCCGCAGATCGCCCTGCGGCTGCGGTAGCACCTGCACCTGCGCGGCCAGCGAGCGCGCCCGTGGCGGCAGCACCGATTGCGCCCGCGCCAGCGTCAGCGGCCAACGAGCGCCCCATTGCCGCACCGGCCGTGCGTCGGCGTGCCTGGGAGCTTGGTATTGAACTCGACCAGGTGCGCGCCAGCGGAACCGCCGGGCGCATTACCCACGCTGATCTGGACGCCTACGCTGCCAGCCATCCGGCCGCGGTTGCCGCGCCACAGCGTGCCCCGGCAGCCGCCGCGCCCGCGCCGGTGTACATCCGCACTGCGGATGGGGCGGCCACGCGTGCCGATGAGCGCATCCCGGTGATTGGCCTGCGCCGCAAGATTGCCTTGAAGATGCAGGACGCCAAGCGCCGCATTGCGCACTTCACCTACGTGGAAGAAGTCGATGTGACCGAGGTGGAAGCCTTGCGCGAGCGGCTCAACGCCCAGTGGGGCGAAACGCGGGGCCGCCTGACCATGCTGCCCCTGCTGGTGCGCGCCATGGCACTGGCAGTGAACCAATACCCGCAGATGAATGCGCGCTTTGACGACGAGGCAGGGGTCATCACGCGCCACGGCGCGGTGCACCTGGGCATTGCCACGCAGACCGACAACGGCCTGATGGTTCCGGTGGTGCGCGACGCGCAAGCATACGACCTGTGGGCCAACGCAGTCGAGATCGCACGCGTAGCGCAACGCGCCCGCACCGGCCAGGCCACGCGCGAGGAACTGGGCGGCTCCACCATCACCATCACCAGCCTGGGCGCGCTCGGCGGCATCGTCAGCACGCCGGTGATCAACCACCCCGAGGTGGCGATTGTGGGCGTCAACCGCATGGTCGAGCGTCCGGTGGTGTTGCGCGGTGCCGTGGTGATTCGCAAGATGATGAATCTCTCGGCGTCGTTTGACCACCGGGTGATTGACGGCATGGACGCGGCGCTGTTTGTGCAGGCGATCCGGGGCTACATGGAAACACCTGCGACCATGTTTGTGTAGCGCGCACAGGCGCGCGTGCCAGCCTCAGAACTCGTAGTTTTCGACGTGGCCGTCCATGGCACGGGCGATCAGGTTGCGGCTGAGGCGGTCACTTAACAGCTCGGCAAACTTGTAGACGAAGGTGCGCAGGTAGGCGCTGCGCTTGAACGCCACACGCGCCACGTTCTGGCCGAACAGGTGGCCGGCCGGGCGCACCACCATGCCCGACTTGCCGCCATCGCTCACAATGTCGCGCACCGCCATTTCAGCCGCAATGCCAATGCCCAGCCCGAGGCGTACATAGGTGGTGATCACGTCAGAATCAATGGCTTCGAGGGCGATGCGCGGCGCCAGCTTGCGCGCGGCAAAGGCCTGGTCGATCTTGGTGCGGCCAGTGAACGAGGGGTGGTAGGTGATGATCGGTTCGACCGCAACGTCTTCGAGCGTGATGCGATCCTTGCGCGCCAGCGCATGGTCGGCGGGCAGCACCAGGCAGTGCTGCCACTCGTAACAGGGCAGGGTGACCAACTCGGGGTAATCGGCCAGGGACTCAGTCGCGATACCGATTTCGGCCACTTCGTCGATCACCATGCGTGCCACCTGGTCGGGCGCGCCCTGGTGCAGGCTGATGTTGACCTTGGGGTAGGCCTGGCGCAGTTGCGCCACCTTTTCCGGCAACACGTAACGCGCCTGGGTGTGGGTGGTGGCAATCGAGAGGGTGCCGCTGTCTTCGGCGCTGTACTGCTCGCCAATGCGTTTGAGGTTGCCCACTTCGCGCAGGATCAGTTCAATGCTCTTGAGCACATGCTGGCCCGGCTCGGTGATGCGCTTGAGCCGTTTGCCGTGGCGCGTGAAGATGTCCACGCCGAGCTCTTCTTCCAGTTCGATGATCGCCTTGGAAACGCCTGGCTGCGATGTGTGGAGCGCCTTGGCCGCTTCAGTCAGGTTGAGGTTGCGCCGGGCGGCTTCCTGAACAAAGCGAAATTGATGTAGGTTCATATCGAATTTCAACTAAAGATGAAATTTATTATGCCCTACTTGGTGGTTATTTCCTTTGCAGCGCGATCCGGGCCATCAGGTCAATAAATCGGGGGTCTTCACCGACCGAGGCGGTGACTTCAAATGCAAGCGCGGGATATTGGGCGCGCAAGTCGTCGAGTAAACGCGGCAGGTCTTCGCGCGCGTGCTTGCCCATGCCCAGAAACATCGGGCAAATGGTGATCGCACCTACCCCGGACGTGGCCAGCGCCTGCACCGCGCTTGGCAGGAAGGGGCTGCTGAGTTCCAGGTAGGCGCACACCACCTGCGCCTGGGGCTCAAGGCTTGCAATGCGCTCGGCAACGGCCTGCATGGGGCGGTGCCAAAGCGGGTCGCGCGAGCCATGGGCGAACAGGACGATGCCGTGGCGGGGAGGGGTGGCGGTCATCGTCGCAACACCAGCCACATGAAGGCGCTCAGCGACACCAGCGAGTAAATCAGGCCCGGCAGCGCCGCCGTAAACCAGGGCTGCCAGCCGTGCAGCGCCCCCAGGTCGCCGAGCACGTTGTTGAGCAGCACAAAGCTGATGCCCGCCATCACACCGCCAAACACGTAGGTGGTGATGCTGCCCGAGCGGAAGTGCAGGTAGGCAAAGGGCAGGGCTAGCACCACCATCACCAGGCAGCTCAGCGGATAAAACACCTTTTTCCAGAACTGGATCTCGTACTTTTGCGCCGATTGGCCGTTGGCCTCCAGGTGGCGCATGTACTGAAACAGATCAATGGTGCGCATGCGCTCGGGTTTCAGTACCGCCGCCGCCACCATTTCCGCGCTGATCTGGGTAGGCCAGCGAAAACTCTGCATGACGCTGCGCTCGGCGTGGGTGGATTTGGCCTCCAGACCGGCAAACTCGGTGCGCTCGACCTTCTCCAACACCCAGGCCTCGTTGCGTCCAAAGCTGGCGCTCTCGCTCTGGGTCATGGACACCAGGTGGCCGCGGTTGTCAAACTCGTAGATACGCACGTCGCGCATACTGGCGTCAGGGGCCAAGGCACCCACGTTCACGGCAAACTGGCCGTACGTCTGGCGCTCCTTGAGCCAGGCACCGGTCTTGCCCACGGTGATGCGACCCTGGTAGCTTGATCTCAGCAGCTGTGCCGTCTTGTCAGAAAACGGTGCCACGTAGTCGCCCACGGCGAAGGTAAACAGCACAAAGCCCAAGCCCAGCGCCAGCAGGGTACGCAGGGCGCGCCCGGGGCCCAGGCCGCTGGTACGCAAAATGGTGAACTCGGAACTCTGCGCCAGCCGCGCCATGACAAAAATGGTGCCAATCAGCACCGTGATCGGTAGCAACTCGTACACATGGCTGGGCACCATCAGGGCCACGTAAACCAGCGCCTGCGGCACCTTGTAACCGGTGGCGCTGTACTTGCCCACGTTCTGCAATTCCTCAACCACGTCAAAGAAAAAGAACAGCGCCACAAAGCCCAGCGTAACCAGCGCCACGGCGGTGATCATCTCCACGTAAAAGAAGCGCCGGATGGTTTTCATGCGCCGTCTTTCGCTGCCAGCGCAGCGGTCTTCTTTTTGCGGGGCCAGTGCAGCACCCAGTTGTTGTGCCTCTTGGCCAGCAGCAGCATGCCCAGCACAAAGGCACCGCCATGCAGTGCCACCATGTACACGGCAAAGTGCACCTGTCCGGTCTCGATCCAGCTTTTGCCCAGTACCAGCAGATTGAAATACACCACAAAAGCCAGAAAGGCAAACCCCAGGTTGGCCGAACGCCCCACCCGCGGGTTGACGCCCGCTGCCCCCAGGCCGATGAAGACAAAGTTGATCGCAGCCAGCGTGAGCCCGGCGCGCCAGGTCAACTCCGACAGGTGTTGGTTAACCGGGTTCTTCAACAAATCCAGCGAACTCAGTGCGCGCGTGGGCACGTAGCTGCGCGCCGACTGGTCATCCGCGCCAACGCGTACCCAATAGGTGCCGTACACGCTCATGCTCAGATCGCGCTTGTCGGCGCTTTGCTCCAGGCGCTGGCCGTTTTGCAGCAACAGGAAGCGGTCGCTGCCAATGGTTTCTATTTTTCCGCTCTGGGCCGAGGTAATGGTCTCTTTGCCGTGGTCATGGGTGGCAATGAATACGTTGCTGCCGCTGAGTGCGCCCGTGCTGTTTTTCTCGATAAAAAACACCCGGTCGCCATTGGAGGATTCCTGGAACTGCCCGGGCTCAATGCGCGCCAGGTCGCCGCGCTTTTCGTACTTGTCGCGGTAGTCTTCAATCCGGCCAAAAGCCCAGGGCAGGATAAAAAAGGCCAGCGCAAAGACGATCACCCAGATCGGCCAGGAAAAGCGCACCAGCGGCTTGATCAGTGCCATCAGGCCGCGCCCGCTGCCAAACCAGATCACCATCTCGCTGTCGCGAAACATCCGGGTGAGCACGCTCAGGACGGCGACGAACAGCGACAGCGACAGAATCGTGGGCATATCCGATAGCACGGTGTAGCCCATGACGATCATCACGTCGGACGGATTGAAGTTGCCGCGCGAGGCCTCGCCCAGCGTGCGGATCAGCGTCATGGTCATGACCACGGTGACCATGACGACCAGGGTGGCGCCGAAACTGCGTGCCAGCTCTTTGCGCAGGGAAGAATGGAATAACATTGGTGCAAAGGAAAAGCGCAATTATGAACTTTGAACTCAAATCCCTGGGCCTCGTTGGTGCGGCCAGTGAAAAATGTGACGCACTGGTGGTGTTGGTGCCTCAGGACTTCGTCGCTGCCAAGGACGACTTGTCAGCCCTGATTGCCCAAGCCATCAAGTCCGGGGACCTGGAAACCAAGCCTGGCAAACTGCTGCAAAGTTACAAACCACTGCAGGCCAACGCCACCCGGTTGGTACTGGTGGGAGTGGGCGAGGCCAACGCACGCCAAGTGCGCACGGCGGTTGTAGCGGCCATGGCCGCCGTCAAGGGCCCCAAGCTACGCAAACTGGTGCTGTGTTTTGCCGCCCCCGCCAAGGAGGAGGCCGTACGCGCAGCGGTGGTGGCCGTGGCGGACGCAAGCTACGTGTACACCCACAGCAAGACCAAGCCCGAGCCGCGCACGCTGCAAAAAGCGGTGCTGGCTGCCACCAATACCAGCGAGCTGAAAACCGCCTTCCAGCGCGCTGCTGCCACGGTTGCGGGCGTGGAGTTGGCCAAGGAATGGGCCAACCGGCCGGCCAACCTGGCAACGCCCACCGCGCTGGCGCAGGCGGCCCAGGATTTGGCGGCGCTGCCCAAGATCCGCTGCACGGTGCTGGGGCCGCGCGAAGTGGCCAAGCTGGGCATGGGCGCGTTCATGGCGGTGGCACAGGGGTCGGAGCAGGCGCTGCGCTTTGTTGTGTTGCATTACGACGGGGCGGCAAAGTCCCATGCCCCCACGGTGCTGGTCGGCAAGGGCATTACCTTTGATTCGGGCGGGATTTCGATCAAGCCCTCGGCCGAAATGGACGAGATGAAGTTTGACATGGCGGGTGCCGCCAGTGTGCTGGGCGTGTTCCAAGCACTAAGTGTGCTCAAGCCTGCCATCAACGTAGTGGGTTTGATTGCGGCCTGCGAGAACTTGCCCAGCGGGCGCGCCGTCAAACCCGGCGACGTGGTGACCAGCATGAGCGGCAAGACGATTGAAATCCTCAACACCGATGCCGAAGGGCGCCTCATCCTGTGCGACGCGCTGACCTATGCGCAGCGCTTCAACCCCAGCGCCGTGATCGACATTGCCACTTTGACCGGTGCGTGCATGGTGGCGCTGGGGGCAGTACGCAGTGGCTTGTTTGCGTCCACCGACGCTTTGGCCAGCGCCTTGCTCGGTGCTGGCGAGGCGTCGCACGACACGTGCTGGCGCTTGCCACTGGACGAGGAATATTCCGAAGGGTTGAAGACCAACTTTGCCGACATTGCCAACGTGGGCGGGCGCGCCGGTGGTGCCATTACCGCGGCCAAGTTCCTGCAGCAGTTTGCCGAGAAGTATCCCTGGGCGCACCTCGATATCGCGGGCACCGCCTGGAAGAGCGGGGCGCAAAAAGGCGCAACCGGTCGCCCGGTGGGCCTGTTGGTGGAGTACCTGATGGCCAGCGTGGGCAACAAGTGACCGAGGTCGCGTTTCATTTTGGCGCGGCCGACAAACTGGGCTACACCTGCCGCCTGTTGCGCAAGGCAGTGGGCACCGGGGCCAGCGTGGCGGTAGTGTGCGATGCAGCCACCCAACAGGAGTTGAACGAAGCGCTCTGGGCGCTCTCGCCCACCGACTTTGTGGCGCACTGCAGCGCGCAGGCTGAGGCGCAGGTGCAGCAAGCCTCGCCCATCGTCTTGCTCACCTCGGTGGCCGAGGACGCCGCGTCGCGCCAGGTGCTGGTGAACTTGTGCGACGACCTGCCGCAGGGTTTTGAGCGCTACGCACGGCTGATTGAAGTGGTGAGCGACGACCCGGTGGACCGCCAGCAGGCGCGCCAGCGCTGGCGTGAGTACACCAGTCGCGGCTACGCTATCGTGCGCCATGATCTGACGCAAAAAGGAGCAGGCCAGTGAACCCACCGCACAAGGCCGCGCGCCTCTTGCCGACACTGACCCAGGTGTTTGAGCCCAAGACACCGCTGACGCCTTCGGAGTTGCCACGCCCGGCCAACGACCTGCAGCGGCTGATCGACGAGACCTTGGCATTGGCCGAAAATCGCCTGCGCGCCGCCGCCGAACAAATCATTCAGGAGCAATTGCAGTCGCTGCAATCCGCATTGCAACGCGAATTGGTGCCCACACAGCACCCCGGCGAAGGCAGATGAACTTTTTGCGTCCCTGCCTCTGTTGCTTCGTTACCGAGCGTATAACCGGGTTAGAATCCCGGCCTCTGGAGCGGTGGATGAGCGGTTTAAGTCACACGCCTGGAAAGCGTGCGTGGGGTAATACCCACCGCGGGTTCGAATCCCGCCTGCTCCGCCAGAAAAGCAATGCCCCCGCAGGTTTCCGCCTGTGGGGGTTTTCCTTTTTTATGGCTGTTGCTACTTGTTGCCCTGCACCATCTTCATGGCGGTGGCAATCAGGGTCGAGACTTCGCTCATGTTGGCGGGGATGATGAGCGTGGTGGCGGCGTCGGAAGCGACCTTGCTGTAGGCCTCTACCGCCTTTTCGGCCACCTTGAGTTGCACGGCTTGCTCGCCACCGGGTTGGCGGATGGCGGCGGCAATGCGCTCAATCGCGTGGGCGGTGGCTTCGGCCACGGCGGTAATGGACGCAGCCTCGCCCTGGGCTTTGTTGATCACGGCCTGCTTTTCGCCCTCGGAGCGGGCGATAAATGCTTCGCGCTCGCCGGTGGCGATGTTGATCTGCTCCTGGCGGCGCCCCTCAGACGCGGCAATCAAGGCGCGCTTTTCGCGTTCGGCGGTGATCTGCGCCTGCATGGCGTGCAAGATTTCCTTGGGCGGAGTCAAGTCCTTGATTTCGTAGCGCAGCACCTTCACGCCCCAGTTCAGCGCAGCCTCGTCGATGGCGGCCACCACCTGGGCGTTGATGATGTCGCGCTCTTCAAAGGTCTTGTCGAGTTCGAGCTTGCCGATGACCGAGCGCAGTGAGGTCTGGGCCAACTGCGAGATCGCAACGATGTAGTTGGACGAGCCGTAGCTCGCGCGCATGGCATCGGTCACCTGGAAGTACAAAATGCCGTCCACCTGCAACTGCGTGTTGTCGCGCGTAATGCAGACCTGGCTGGCAATGTCGAGCGGAATTTCCTTGAGCAGGTGCTTGTAGGCAACCCGGTCGATAAAGGGCAGCAAGATGTTGAGCCCTGGCGTGAGGGTGCCGTGGTACTTGCCCAGGCGCTCGATCACCCAGGCGTGCTGCTGCGGCACGACCTTGATCGACTGGCTGATAAAGATGACGGCGATGGCAAACAGAACAATTGCGATTTCCATGGATTCCTCCCTAAGATTTTTCTACCAACAAACGATTTCCCACCACTTCGGCGACCCAGTGCGCTCCGGTGCTGGGCAGCACGCCGGGATGGTGAATGGCGGTCCAGCGCGCGCCCCGGTAGTGCACGTCGGCCGTGCCATCGGGGTTCCAGGCGTCAACCTGTACCGTCTCACCAATGTCCAGATTTACATTGGGGTTGGCCTGGGCCGGCAGTTCCTTGGGATGGCGCTGGCGCACCACACGCCAGAGCGCAACCGCGCCACCGCCCACCACCGCCGCCACCACCCATTGCAGCATGGGGCTCACGCCCAGGTGCGCGGCAATCGCCGCTGCGGCCAGTCCCAAGGCCAGCATCAGCAGGTAAAACGTGCCGCTAACCAGTTCCAGCGCCACCGCCCCCCCGGCCAGCAGCCACCATATTGTTGTGTCAGCCATGTTGATGCGCCTCCCATGTGTATTGACAACGCCACATTGTGTGCCAAAAGGTGATTTCACTCTAATGCTTGGGGCGTTTAGTACTTACACTTCGCGCCAGTTTTGATTTTTTTTTGCCTTTTGCCGGAGCAGTGTATGAAATTTCGCTTCCCCATCATCATCATTGACGAGGATTTCCGCTCCGAGAATACGTCTGGTCTGGGTATCCGCGCATTGGCGCAAGCGATCGAATCCGAGGGGTTTGAGGTGCTGGGCGTCACCAGCTACGGCGACTTGAGCCAGTTTGCCCAGCAGCAAAGCCGCGCCAGTGCGTTCATTCTGTCGATTGACGACGAAGAATTCACGCCCGGCCCGGACCTGGACCCTGCGGTGCTCAACCTGCGCCACTTCATCGAAGAGGTGCGGCGCAAGAACCTCGACGTGCCAATTTATGTGTACGGCGAGACCAAGACCTCGCGCCACATCCCCAACGATATCCTGCGCGAACTGCATGGCTTCATTCACATGTTTGAGGACACGCCCGAGTTTGTAGCGCGCCACATCATCCGCGAGGCCAAGAGCTACCTCGAAGGCGTGCAGCCGCCGTTCTTCAAGGCACTGCTCGACTATGCCGAGGACGGCTCCTACTCCTGGCACTGCCCCGGCCACTCCGGCGGCGTGGCGTTTCTCAAGAGCCCGGTGGGGCAGATGTTCCACCAGTTTTTTGGCGAAAACATGCTGCGCGCCGACGTCTGCAACGCGGTGGAGGAGTTGGGCCAGTTGCTCGACCACGATGGCGCCATTGGTGCCAGCGAGCGCAACGCCGCGCGCATCTTCAACGCCGACCATTGCTTCTTTGTCACCAACGGCACCAGCACCAGCAACAAGATGGTGTGGCACCACACGGTGGCCCCGGGCGACGTGGTGGTAGTGGACCGCAACTGTCACAAGTCGATCCTGCATTCGATCATCATGACTGGTGCCATTCCGGTGTTTCTCAAGCCCACGCGCAACCACTTTGGCATTATCGGACCGATCCCCAAGGAGGAGTTTGAACCCGCGTCGATTCAGGCCAAGATCAAGGCCAATCCCTTGCTCAAGGGTGTCAACGCCAAGCAGGTCAAGCCGCGCGTGCTGACCATCACGCAGTCCACCTACGACGGCGTGCTCTACAACACCGAGACGGTCAAGTCCATGCTCGACGGCTACGTCGAGAACCTGCACTTTGACGAAGCCTGGCTACCCCACGCTGCGTTCCACCCGTTTTACGGTACCTACCACGCCATGGGCAAGAAGCGCGCGCGCCCGATGCACGCCATGGTGTATTCCACCCAGTCGATCCACAAACTGCTGGCCGGCATCAGCCAGGCCAGCCACGTTCTGGTGCAGGACTCGCAAACCGTCAAGCTCGACCGGCCGCTGTTCAACGAAGCCTATCTGATGCACACCAGCACCAGCCCGCAATACAGCATCATTGCCAGTTGCGACGTGGCCGCCGCCATGATGGAGCCGCCCGGCGGCACCGCGTTGGTGGAAGAAAGCATTGCCGAGGCGCTGGACTTCCGTCGTGCCATGCGCAAGGTGGACGAGGAATACGGTGCCGACTGGTGGTTCAAGGTGTGGGGGCCGGACAAACTGGCCGAGGAAGGCATTGGCCGCGCCACCGACTGGGTGATCAAGGGCGAAAGCAAGTCGGCCAAGGCCAACTGGCACGGCTTTGGCAAGATGGCAGCGGGCTTTAACATGCTCGACCCGATCAAGGCCACCGTCGTGACACCGGGCATGGACCTCAACGGCAAATTTGCCAAGACCGGCATCCCGGCGAGCATCGTCACCAAGTTTTTGGCCGAGCACGGCGTGGTAGTGGAAAAGACGGGCCTCTACAGCTTTTTCATCATGTTCACCATCGGCATCACCAAGGGCCGCTGGAACAGCATGCTCACGGCCTTGCAGCAGTTCAAGGACGACTACGACAAGAACCAGCCGATGTGGCGCATCCTGCCCGAGTTTTGCCAAAAGTACCCCAAGTACGAGAAGATGGGCCTGGCCGACCTGTGCCAGCACCTGCACCAGTTGTACGCCAAGTACGACATTGCGCGCCTGACCACCGACATGTACCTGAGCGACCTCACACCCGCCATGAAGCCCAGCGACGCCTACGCCCACATTGCCCTGCGCAAGACCGAGCGGGTGCCCATTGACGCGCTCGAAGGGCGCATCACCGTGGGCCTGGTCACGCCTTACCCGCCCGGTATTCCACTGCTGATTCCGGGCGAGGTATTCAACAAGAAAATTGTGGACTACCTGAAGTTTTCACGCGAATTCAACGCCCAGTGCCCGGGCTTTGAGACCGACATCCACGGTTTGGTGGAAGAACTGGACGACGACGGCAAAAAGCACTACTTTGCCGACTGCGTGCGCAGCTGATGCGCACGCGGGGCAGGGCGGCCTATTCGGCCGCCACGCCCATGGTCTTGCTGTGGCCGCCATCCACGTAGGTGATTTCGGCCGACATGCCGCTGGAGAGATCGCTCAGCAGGAAGGCGGCTACGTTGCCTACCTCTTCAATCGTGACGTTTCGCCGCAGGGGTGCGGCTGCGGCCACCAGGCTCAGCAGTTTGCCAAAGTCCTTGATGCCGCTGGCTGCCAGGGTCTTGATCGGGCCGGCGCTCAGGCCGTTGACGCGGATGCTGCGCCCGTCGGGCATTTTGCCCACCGCTTCGGCCAAGTAGCGCACCGACGCTTCCAGCGACGCCTTGGCCAGACCCATGGTGTTGTAGTGCGGAATGATGCGCTCGGCGCCAAGGTAAGTCAGGGTCAGGAGCGACGACTTGTCATTGAGGGTGGGCAGGGCTGCCTTGGCCAAGGCAGCAAAGCTGTAGGCGCTGATGTCGTGGGCGATTTTGTAGTTTTCGCGTGTCAGGCCGTCCAGAAAATTGCCGGCAATGGCTTCGCGCGGCGCAAAGCCAATGCTATGCACCAATCCGTCAAACGTGGGCCAGTGGGTGGATAGGTCGGAAAAAAGCTGGGCGATCTGGGCGTCGTTGCCCACGTCGCAGTCAAAAATCAGGCTCGAGTCAAATTCGGCGGCAAAGTCGGTAATCCGGTCCTTGAAACGCTCGCCAACATAGCTGAAAGCCAACTCCGCGCCCTGTGCGTGGCAGGCCTTGGCAATGCCATACGCAATCGAGCGATTGCTCAGCAAGCCGGTAATCAACAGCCTCTTACCATCCAAAAAACCCATGGGTCAAACTCCTCGTCAAAGATGCGGGATTGTCGCACGCCCGGCGCGACTGCGTTGGCCCGCGGCAACAGGCGCGCGGACGCGACATTTCCTTAAGAATCAAGGCACTTAGATGCATTTTTTCGGTTACAATCACGGCTCACGACCAAACGGGCGGGTAACTACCGCCCGTTTTTTTTGGTCGATTGTTTTTGGTGGACTGTTTCAAAGTGGCACTACAGGAAATTGTTGAGCAAACCGTCAGCGGTCTGGGATACGACCTGGTGGAGACTGAGCGCTCCGCCGGAGGGCTGTTGCGCATCACCATCGACCTGCCTTGGGTAGCGGGTGCCGCACACGAGCAGTTTGTCACGGTAGAAGATTGCGAAAAAGTCAACCGCCAGTTGCAGTTTGCGCTGGAAGTCGATGGCGTTGAGTACAAGCGCCTGGAGGTGTCGTCGCCGGGTATTGACCGTCCGCTGCGCCACTTGGCAGATTTTGAGCGGTTTGCCGGGCACATGGTGGATGTCACGCTCAAAGCAGCGCTCGGTGCGGCGGCTGCGGCCGGTGGCCCGGTGAGCGCCAATCGCAAGAAGTTTCGCGGCGTGCTCGAAAAAGTTGGGGCTGCACAGGCCGGGGTAGAGGCGGGATGGCAAATCGTCTGGAGCGATGCGCCGCAGGTCAAGCCCGGGCAACGGGTGAGCAAGAAGCGCCCGCCACCCACAGTGCACGCGTTGGGTTTTCGGTTGGATGAGTTGCGTGAGGCGCGTTTGGCGCCGATTGTCAGCTTCAAGGGGCGTGGTGCGGGTAACGACACCGGGCTGCATTGATATTTTTTGGTTGAAACGAGTGTTCAGGAGAGTCATGGCATGAATCGCGAACTATTGATGCTGGTTGAGGCAATTTCACGTGAAAAGAACGTGGAACGTGATGTGGTGTTGGGCGCCGTGGAAGCTGCCTTGGCGCAAGCCACCAAGAAGCTCTACCCGGGCGAGGTGGATATCCGCGTAGCGCTGGACCGCGACAGCGGCAATTACGAAACTTTCCGCCGTTGGCACGTGGTGCCCAACGAGGCCGGCCTGCAGTTGCCCGACCAGGAAATCCTGCTGTTCGAAGCACAGGAGCAGATTGCCGACATCGAGGTGGACGAGTACATCGAAGAGTCGGTCGAGTCGGTACCGATTGGCCGCATTGGCGCCATGGCAGCCAAGCAGGTGATTTTGCAAAAGATCCGCGATGCCGAGCGCGAAATGCTGCTCAACGACTTCATGTCGCGCGGCGACAATATTTTTGTCGGCACCGTCAAACGCATGGACAAGGGTGACCTGATTGTCGAAAGCGGTCGCGTCGAGGGGCGTTTGCGACGCTCCGAAATGATCCCCAAGGAAAACCTGCGCACCGGCGACCGTGTGCGCGCCATGATCATGGAAGTGGACCTGACGCTGCGTGGCGCACCCATCGTTCTGTCGCGCTCGGCACCCGAGTTCATGACTGAACTGTTCCGCCAGGAAGTGCCCGAAATCGAGCAAGGCCTGCTCGAGATCAAGTCCTGCGCCCGTGACCCCGGTTCGCGCGCCAAGATCGCTGTGCTGTCGCACGACAAGCGCGTTGACCCGATAGGCACCTGCGTCGGTGTGCGCGGCACCCGCGTCAACGGCGTAACCAACGAACTCGCGGGTGAACGCGTCGATATCGTGCTTTGGAGCGAAGACCCGGCCCAGTTTGTGATTGGAGCGCTGGCTCCGGCCAATGTCTCCAGCATTGTGGTAGACGAAGAGCGCCACGCCATGGACGTGGTGGTGGACGAAGAAAACCTGGCCATCGCCATTGGCCGTGGCGGCCAGAACGTGCGCCTGGCGTCCGAGCTGACCGGCTGGAAGATCAACATCATGGACGCGGCCGAATCGGCGCAAAAGCTCGCCACCGAGACCGACTCGGGACGCCGCCTGTTCATGGAAAAACTCGACGTGGACGAGGAAATTGCCGACATCCTGATTGCCGAAGGCTTTACCAGCCTGGAAGAAGTTGCCTACGTGCCGCTGCAGGAAATGTTGGAGATCGAGTCATTCGACGAAGACACTGTCAACGAGCTGCGCACCCGTGCCAAGGACGCGTTGCTGACCATGGAAATTGCCCACGAGGAAAGCGTCGATGAAGTCTCGCAGGATTTGCGCGATCTGGGCGATTTGACCCTCGAGCAGATCGGCAAGCTGGCCGACTCTGGCGTGCACACCCGCGATGAACTCGCCGACCTCGCAGTCGATGAACTCACCGACATTACCGGCCAGTCTGCCGACGACGCCAAGGCTTTGATCATGAAGGCGCGTGCCCATTGGTTTGCCAACGAAACCGCCTCGCAAAAGTAATGGTTATGTAAATAATATTTCAGTAAAGGCCCACAGCAATCCATAAGGCTTGCTGCGCCGACGCCAAAGGTTACACACAAATGTCCAGTACGACCGTCGCCGAGTTTGCCAGCGAACTCAAAAAATCTACCGACACGCTGTTAGAGCAGCTCAAGTCGGCCGGGGTAGCCAAGTCTGCTGCCTCTGACGTGCTTACCGATGCGGACAAGCACAGCTTGCTCAACTTCCTTCAAAGCAGCCACGGCACCGCCATGGCTGACCGCAAGAAGATCACCCTGGTCAAGAAGCAGACCACCGAGATCAAGCAAGCAGACGCCACCGGCAAAGCGCGCACGATTCAGGTGGAAGTGCGCAAGAAGCGCACCTTTGTGCGTCGCGACGAGGGTCAGGAGCATGTGGCCGAACCAGCGCATCCGGCCGTAGAGGCTACGCCCGCCGTGGTAATTCCGGTACTGGACCAAGCCGAATTGGCGCGGCGCGAAGAAGAAGCGCGCCGCCAGGCTGAATTTATCCGTCGCCAAGAGGAAGAACTGGTCAAGCGCAAGCAAGAACGCGAAGCCCAGGAAGCCCGTGCCCGCGAAGCCGCCGAGAAGGCTGCCCCCGCACCCGCAACGCCTGCGCAGCCTGAGGGCGAGCAAGCCGCACCGGTTGCCGCTGCCCCCGCGCCGGCCGAGCCAACCGAGGCTGCCCAAGCCGCGGCCCAGGCTGCTGCCGAGGTTCGCCAGCAGGCCGAGGCTGCTTCCAAGGCGATCGCCGATGACGAAAACGCACGCGCCGTCGATCTGGGCGAGCGCCGCCGCAAGGCGGAGGCCGAGGCCGCCGCCATTCGCTCCATGATGTCCACGCCCAAAAAGGTGCTGGTGGCCAAGCGGCCAGAGCCTGCAGCCGTCGCAACCGACGCCAAAGGCAACATCAAGGGCACGCTGCACAAACCCGCGGCAGGTTCTGCCGTTGCCAAGCCGACCAAGCCCGCACCCGCCGCAGGGTCCGGTGCCGGTGCGCCAGGCTCAGGCAAGGAAGTCAAATCCGCCAAACTGTCCTCCAGTTGGGCTGGAGACCCGGCCAAGAAGAAAGAACTCAAGACCCGTGGCGATACCGGTGCCGGTAGCGGGCGCGCAACCAACTGGCGCAGCGGCCCGCGTGGCAAGCGCGGCAATGACCGTGGACGCGACGATCACGAAGCGCAGGCAGCACCGGCAGAAGTACGCGTGCTTGAAGTCCACGTGCCTGAAACCATTACCGTGGCCGATCTGGCACACAAAATGGCCGTCAAGGCGTCGGAGGTCATCAAGCAGTTGATGAAGCTCGGCCAGATGGTCACCATCAACCAGCCGCTCGACCAGGACACCGCCATGATCGTGGTCGAAGAACTCGGCCACCGCGCGGTGGTTGCGGCGCTGGACGACCCCGAAGCGTTTACCGACGACGAAGTCTCGCAACAAGAAGCCGAAGCGCTGCCGCGCGCGCCGGTGGTTACCGTCATGGGCCACGTCGATCACGGCAAGACCTCGCTGCTGGACTACATCCGCCGCGCCAAGGTGGCTGCTGGCGAAGCTGGTGGCATTACCCAGCACATTGGTGCCTACCACGTGGAAACACCACGCGGCATGGTCTCCTTCCTTGACACCCCCGGCCACGAGGCGTTTACCGCCATGCGTGCGCGCGGTGCCAAGGCCACCGACATCGTGATTTTGGTGGTGGCTGCCGACGACGGCGTGATGCCCCAGACCCGGGAAGCCATCAAGCACGCCAAGGCGGCAGGCGTTCCCATCGTCGTGGCGATCAACAAGATCGACAAGCCCGATGCCAACCCCGAGCGCGTCAAGAACGAGCTCGTGGTCGAAGAAGTCGTTCCCGAAGAATTTGGCGGCGAGTCTCCCTTCGTCAGCGTCTCGGCCAAGACCGGGCAGGGCATTGATGCGCTGCTCGAGCAGGTGCTGTTGCAAGCCGAAGTGCTTGAGCTCAAGGCGCCGGTCGATGCCATGGCCAAGGGCCTGGTGATCGAAGCGCAATTGGACAAGGGCCGTGGCCCGGTAGCCACGGTGCTGATCCAGTCCGGTACGCTCAAAACCGGCGACGTGGTGCTGGCAGGTCAAACCTATGGCCGCGTGCGCGCCATGCTCGACGAGAACGGCAAGACGATCAAGTCAGCCGGTCCGTCGATCCCGGTGGAAATCCAGGGTCTGACCGAAGTGCCGCAAGCGGGCGACGAATTCATGGTGATGGCCGATGAGCGCCGCGCGCGCGAAATCGCCACTTACCGCGCCGGCAAGTTCCGCCACACCAAGCTGGCCAAGCAGCAGGCAGCCAAGCTGGAAAACATGTTTACCGACATGTCGGCGGGCGAAGTCAAGATGGTCCCGATCATCGTCAAGGCCGATGTGCAGGGTTCGCAGGAAGCGCTGTCGCAGTCGCTGCTAAAGCTCTCCACCGACGAAGTCAAGGTGCAACTGGTGTACGCCGCCGTGGGTGGCATCAGCGAGTCCGACGTGAACCTGGCGATTGCCTCCAAGGCGGTCATCATCGGCTTCAATACCCGCGCCGACGCCGGCGCGCGCAAGCTGGCTGAGCACAACGGTGTAGACATCCGCTACTACAGCATCATCTACGACGCCGTGGACGAGCTCAAGGTTGCCATGTCGGGCATGTTGACGCCTGACAAGAAGGAAGAAATTCTGGGCACCGCCGAAATCCGCCAGGTGTTCAAGGTGTCCAAGATCGGTTCGATTGCCGGCTGTATGGTTACCGACGGCTTGGTCAAGCGCACTGCACGCTTGCGCCTGTTGCGCAACAACGTGGTGGTGTACACGGGCGAGCTTGATTCGCTCAAGCGCTTCAAGGACGACGCCAAGGAAGTCAAGGAAGGTTTCGAGTGCGGCCTGAACATCAAAAACTACAACGACATCCAGGAAGGCGATGTGCTGGAGTTCTTCGAGATTCGCGAAGTGGCACGTACGCTGTAACTCGCCTGCAAGCACGTGCGCAAGAAGTCTTCCACCCCCAACCGCGGCTTTCGCGTGGCCGATCAGATCCAGCGTGATCTGACCGAGCTGATCGCGCGCGAGCTCAAGGACCCGCGGGTGGGCATGGTTACCATACAGGCGGTGGAAGTCACCCCCGACTATGCCCATGCCAAGGTGTACTTCAGCCTGCTGGTGGGCGACCCGGTGGAGTCGGCTGAAGGCTTGAACCAGGCGGCGGGTTTTTTGCGCGCCGGGCTGTTCAAACGCTTGCACATCCACACCGTGCCCACGCTGCATTTTTTATTTGACCGCACCACCGAGCGTGCTGCCGACATGAACGCCTTGATTGCCAAGGCCGTTTCCTCGCGCGCCAAGGACGACTGAGCATGACTACGGCCGGCTCGCCCCAGGGTGCGAAGGCCCCCTTGGGGGGGCAAGACGTACACGCCGCAACGCAACGCACTCACGAGCCGCGCGCGCGGGTGCAGCGCCGCCCGGTGCATGGGGTGTTGCTGCTGGACAAGCCGCTGGGCTGGTCGAGCAACCAGGCATTGCAAAAAGCCAAGTGGCTGCTGCGCGCTGAGAAGGCAGGGCACACCGGCACGCTCGATCCGTTGGCAACGGGCGTGTTGCCGTTGTGCTTTGGTGCAGCCACCAAGTTCAGCCAGAGTCACCTGGATGCGGACAAGACCTACGAGACCACGCTGTACCTGGGCCGCAAGACCAGCACCGGGGACGCCGAAGGTGAAGTGATCAGCGAGCGCGCGGTTCACGTGACGCCTGCGCAGTTGGACGGCGCAGTGCAGGCCCTGACCGGGCCGATTGCGCAGACGCCGCCGATGTACAGCGCCTTGAAGAAGGATGGCAAGGCCTTGTACGAATACGCGCGTGCCGGCCAGGAAGTGGAGCGCGCCGCACGCGCCGTGACGATTTATGCCTTGACGGTGCTGGAGTCCAAACTGGACCAGGTTCCGCCCGAGATCCGTTTGCGGGTGAAGTGCAGCAAGGGAACCTATATCCGCACGCTCGGCGAAGACCTGGGCGAAGCATTGGGTTGCGGCGCGCACTTGAGCGCCCTGCGGCGCACCGGCACCGGCGACTTTGACCAGAGCCAGTGCGTAACCTTGGCGGCGCTGGAGGCCATGGACGAAGAGCAACGCATGGCGTGCCTGTTGCCGGCGGAAAGCCTGCTTGCAGGCGACTCCGAAGTGGTGCTGGGTGCCGAGGATGCAGGCCGCTTTCTGAGTGGCTTGCGCCGCCGTGGCGTTTGGAATGATTGCGCGCAGGTAGCGGTGTATGCACAGCAGCCGCGCGCTTTTTTGGGTACCGGCCACGTCCGGTGCGGTGAATTGATACCGGGGCGGCTACTAAGTCCTCTGGAAGTGGGGCAAAGCCAGGCCCAAACGGCGCTGATCGAGCGCCACCGATTGAACAGTTAGCAGAAAGTAAACCATGAGCACGAAACAGATCCGAAACATCGCCATCATTGCCCACGTTGACCATGGCAAGACCACCATGGTCGATCAATTGCTGCGCCAGTCGGGCACCTTTGCCCAGCACGAAAAAATTGTCGATACCGTGATGGACAACAATGCCATCGAAAAAGAGCGTGGCATCACGATTCTGGCCAAGAACTGCGCCGTCACCTGGCAGGGCACGCACATCAACATCGTCGACACCCCCGGACACGCGGACTTTGGCGGTGAGGTCGAGCGCGCGCTGTCGATGGTTGACGGCGTGCTGCTGCTGATCGACGCGCAGGAAGGCCCCATGCCGCAAACCCGTTTTGTCACCAAGAAGGCGTTGGCGCTGGGCCTTAAACCCATTCTGGTGGTCAACAAGGTGGACAAGCCCGGCGCGCGCCCCGACTACGTGGTCAACGCCGCTTTCGACCTGTTCGACAAACTCGGCGCAACCGATGAGCAGTTGGATTTCCCGGTGGTGTATGCCTCGGGCATCAACGGCTGGTCGTCCATGGTGGAGGGCGGGCAGGGCGAGCAGTGGGGGCCAGATATGTCGGCGCTGTTCAACACTATTCTGGAGCACGTGCCACACCAGGAAGGCGACCCCAACGCGCCGCTGCAATTCCAGATTTCGGCGCTCGATTTTTCTTCGTTCGTCGGCCGCATTGGTGTAGGGCGCATCAGCCAGGGCACCATCCGCCCGATGATGGACGTGGTGGTGATGGAAGGCCCCGACGGCAAGCCGGTCAAGGGCCGCATCAACCAGGTGCTGACCTTCGAAGGTCTGGAGCGCATGCAGACCACCGAAGCCGGTCCCGGCGAGATCGTGCTGATCAACGGCATCCCCGAAATCGGCATTGGCGTCACCGTAACCGACCCCACCAACCCGATGCCGCTGCCCATGCTCAAGGTCGATGAGCCGACCTTGACCATGAACTTTTGCGTCAACACCAGCCCGCTGGCCGGGCGCGATGGAAAGTACGTCACCAGCCGCCAGATCTGGGACCGCCTGCAAAAAGAGTTGCAGCACAACGTGGCCCTGCGCGTCAAGGAAACCGATGAAGAAGGCATCTTCGAAGTCATGGGTCGTGGCGAATTGCACCTGACGATTCTGCTGGAGAACATGCGCCGCGAAGGCTACGAGCTGGCAGTGAGCAAGCCGCGCGTGGTGTTCAAGGAAATCAATGGCGAGAAGTGCGAGCCCATTGAAATGGTCACCGCCGACATTGAAGAGCAGCACCAGGGCGGCGTGATGCAGGCGCTGGGCGAGCGCAAGGGCGACCTGGTCAACATGGAACCCGATGGCCGAGGCCGTGTGCGCCTGGAGTACCGCATTCCGGCGCGCGGGCTGATCGGCTTTTCCAACGAATTCCTCAACCTCACACGCGGCTCGGGCCTGATCTCCAATATCTTTGATAGCTACGAGCCGCACCGGGGCGAGATCGGCAGCCGCAAGAACGGCGTGCTGATTTCCATGGACGCGGGTGAAATTTTTACCTACGCGCTGGGCAAGCTCGACGACCGTGGCCGTATGTTTGTACGTCCCAATGATCCGGTGTACGAGGGCATGATCGTTGGCATCCACTCGCGCGACAACGATCTGGTGGTCAACGCCACGCGCACCAAGCAGCTGACCAACTTCCGCGTCAGCGGCAAGGAAGACGCCATCAAGATCACGCCGCCGATTGACCTCACGCTGGAGTACGGCGTGGAGTTCATCGAGGACGACGAGTTGGTGGAAATCACGCCCAAGAGCATCCGCTTGCGCAAGCGCCACCTCAAGGAACACGAGCGCAAGAAGGCCAGCCGCGAAACCCTGTGAAGCTCACCCACAACCGCGCCATCGCCATGATGGTGGTGGTGGCCCTGATGTGGTCCACCGCCGGGGTGGTAACGCGACAACTGGAGTCGGCGCGCAGCTTTGAAATCACCTTCTGGCGCGCGTTTTTTACTTCACTGGCGCTCCTGGTAATTCTGCCCCTCATGCGCGGGCGTCGCGTGTTTGCCGACATGCGCCATGCCAGCCGCGCGTTCTGGCTCTCGGGTGTGTGCTGGAGTGTGATGTTTACCGCCTACATGGTGGCGCTCAACCTCACCAGCGTGGCCAACGTGCTGGTCACTATGGCACTGGGCCCGTTGATGACGGCGCTGATGGCGCGCGCTTTTATTGGCCAACGCATTGCGCCGCGCACCTGGTTTGCCATTGGCGCAGCCGGGGTTGGCATTGGCATCATGTACGGCGCGCAGGTGTCGGGCGACCATCTGGTGGGTACGCTGGTCGCGCTGTGCGTTCCGATTGCCGCCGCCACCAACTGGACCGTCACCCAACACGCCCACGCCAAGGGCCTGGAAGTTGATATGGTGCCAGCCCTATTGGTAGGGGCGCTAATCAGCAGCGTGACGACCTTGCCACTGGCCTATCCGTTTCAGGCAACGCAGCACGATTTCGCCTGGCTGGTGTATCTGGGTGTGGGGCAGCTTGCCGTCCCCTGCATCGCCTCGGTGATCTGCACGCGCGTGCTCAAAGCGCCTGAGATGTCGCTGCTGGCGCTGCTGGAAGTGGTGTTTGGCATTGCACTGGCGTGGCTGGGCGCGGGCGAGGCACCCGACGCTGCTGTGCTGACCGGCGGAACGCTGGTGATTGGCGCCTTGCTGGCGAATGAATTGCTGGGTTGGCAACAAAGGAGAAGTGAAGCATGAGTTCTAACGTCATCGAAGTCCAGACCGCCGTGAGTGGCGGCATCGGCCTGATCACCTTGAACCGCCCCAAGGCGCTCAACGCCTTGTCGCTGCCCATGATTGGCGCGCTGTTGGCCACACTGCAAGCTTGGCGCGACGACCCGGCCGTGCTGGCCGTGGCAATACGCGGCAGCAACAAGATCGGCCGCCCGGGCAGCCCCGAAGCTCTGTTTGGCGGCTTTTGCGCCGGTGGCGACATCCGATTCTTCCACCAGGCCGCACTAGCGCAAGACCCGGCGCTGGGCGACTTCTTCACCCAGGAGTACACCCTCAACCACCTGATCCAGACCTACCCCAAGCCGTATATCGCCTTTCTTGACGGCGTGGTGATGGGTGGCGGCATGGGGCTTTGCCAAGGCAAATTTCGTCTCGCGACACAAAGCACCAAGATGGCCATGCCCGAAACCGGCATTGGCCTGTTCCCCGACGTGGGTGGCGGCTATTTCCTGAGCCGCTGCCCGGGCCACGTGGGCGAATATTTGGCACTGACGGGCGAGACCATTGGCGGCGCGCAAGCCGTTGCCTTTGGCCTGGCCGACGTATGCGTTCCTTCACAAGACCTGCCCAAACTCTGGGCCAGTCTGCAAGCCTGTGGCTCGGTAGCGGACGTGGAACGCTGGATTGCCAACGATGTGCTGGCTACTTACGCAGCTTCTGCCGAGCCTGCGCCGGTTTGGGACAAGAAGATCGACGTAGCGTTTGGCCTGAAGTCGGTGGCGTCCATCGTGTCGGCGCTCGAAGCGCTGGGCAGTAAACCGGCGCGCGCCGCTGCCGCCACCCTGCGCCAGCGCAGCCCGCTGTTGCTGCATGTGGTGCTGGAGCAAATTCGCCGTGCGCGCAGCATGACGCTGGCCGATGATTTGCGCATGGAGCGCGACATGGTGGAACACTGCTTTCTCACCCGGCACCTGCAACGCGAGGGCCTGACCAGCGAGACCGTCGAAGGCATTCGCGCCCTGGCCATCGACAAAGATTTCAAGCCACGCTGGAACCCCGCGCGCATTGACGCCGTAACGCCCGAGATGGTGCAACCCTTCTTTACCAGCCCCTGGGCGGCTGAAGCGCATCCGCTCAAACTCCTGGCGTAGTGTGAGTTGGAAAACCCCCATCGCCAGCATATCTACAAATGGACCATGAACCGAAGCTTCGTCACTGCGAGCGCAGCGCGGCAGTCCATGCAGACAGGAAGACATGGATTGCTTCACTTCGTTCGCAATGACAGCCACACTTCCTCTCGTCATCGCGAGGCCGTCAGGCCGTGGCGATCCATGACTGCATGGATTGCTTCACTTCGTTCGCAATGACGCGGGGGATAGTTGTTCGCAGTGATGGATGGATTGCCGGACTCCGCACTACTTGCTGCGCGCCTTCATGGCGCGTTCGACTTCGCGCTTGCCTTCGCGGTCCTTGATGGTGTCGCGCTTGTCGTGCTCGGCCTTGCCTTTGGCTAGCGCCACTTCGCATTTGACCTTGCCATTTTTCCAGTGCAGGTTGATGGGCACCAGGGTGTAGCCCTTTTGCTCGACCTTGCCGATCAGGCGCTGGATCTGCTCCTTGTGCATCAGCAGCTTGCGGGTGCGCACATGGTCGGGCGTGATGTGGGTTGACGCGGTGTGCAGCGGGTTGATCTGCAAGCCAATGATGAACAACTCGCCATTGCGGACCACCACATAGCCGTCGGTGAGTTGCACCTTGCCTTCGCGCAGCGATTTAACCTCCCAGCCTTCCAGCACCAGACCGGCCTCAAAGCGTTCCTCAAAGAAATAGTTGAACGCCGCCTTCTTGTTATCGGCGATGCGCGGTGCGGTTTCGGGTTTTTTGGCCATAAGACTCAAATGGGGAAGACAGACGGAATAGAAAGCGTGCTTGTGGGCTTGACTACAATCCCGCGCAGACCCCCATTCTATGAAAACCGTCCACAAGTCCGTTCTGATCTGGTACAGCCCCCACGAAATGTATGTGCTGGTGACCGATGTCAACCGCTATTCCGAGTTTCTTCCGTGGTGCGACCAGGCTCGGGTAGTGCAGGAGCACGACGACGGCATGACCGCCGAGATGGGCATTTTGTTCAGCGGCGTGCGCCAGACGTTTTCCACACGCAACGTGCACACCCCCGACCGCTGTGTGGACATGAAACTGCTCAACGGCCCGTTCTCGCGGCTCGACGGCCAGTGGCATTTCACGCCGCTGGGCGACGGCTCGCAACGCGCGTGCAAAGTGGAGCTCTCGCTCAACTACGGCTTTGACAGCGCCACCCTGGCCAAACTGGTGGGCCCGGTGTTTGACAGAATAGCCGCCACCATGGTCGAGGCTTTCGTCAAGCGCGCGCAGCAGGTCTATGGCGACTGAAAGCGTGATCTCCATCACGCTGGTTTATTCACCGGCGGCGCGCACGATACGCGAAGCTAACATGGCGCTGCCGGTTGGCACTACGGTGGCCCAGGCATTGCAGGCCAGCGGCTGGCTGGCCGACTTGTCGCCCGCCGAGGTCAAGACGCTGGAGGTGGGCATCTGGGGGCGCAAGGTGGTGCTCTCGCACGTGCTGCGCACCGATGACCGGCTGGAACTGTACCGCCCCCTCATGGTGGACCCCAAGGTGGCGCGGCGCGAGCGCTTTACGCGCCAGGGTGCCAAATCCGCCGGTTTGTTTGCCAAACGCCGCGCTGGGGCCAAGCCGGGTTACTGAGCGCAGTCGGCGGCAATGATCGCGGCCAGTCGCCGGCCTTCGGCTTCGCGCGCGGCATCGTCCATGAACTCGCGTTCTCCAGCCGCGTTAACGCGCCCGATACGCACCCCCGAGTCGAGCGAGGCCTTGGCCTGCCGGGCGCGGCTGCAGTTCTCTTGCTTGGCGTGGGCGTTGCGCTCGTCTTCAGCCTTCTTTTTGGCGGCCTCGGCCTCGGCCACCTGCTTTTTGCGCGCCTCCAGGTCTTTGTCCCCACCGCTGGGCTTGGGTGGCGTGGGCGCTGGCGCCGCGTCACCTGCATCGGCCGGTGCCGCAGCGGCATTGGCCGGTATGCGAACTGCGGAGCGCGTAATGATGTTCTTGTCCGGGATGTCGCTGGGCGGTGCCCGGTCGCTAAACACCCGGCGTCCGTCCTTGTCAATCCACTGCCACTGGGCGGCAGCGGCCACGCTGAACCCAACCAACACCAGCGCCATAACAGTTTTGAGCATCTTCATAGCGTCAGTGTAGCGTCCTGACGCATTTGGCGCTGGTCTCGACCTGGGCTATCCCCATCTCCTCGACGGGTTAATTGTGGCGTCACTTGTGGGCCGACTTGGGGGCGCGGCAGGTACAATTTGCGCTTTTGGAGTTTTGACATGCGCCTTCTTGGCAAAGCGCTCACCTTCGACGATGTGTTGTTGGTGCCAGCGTACTCCCAGGTCCTGCCCAAGGACACATCTCTCGCCACCCGCTTTTCCCGCAATATTGCACTGAATCTGCCACTTGTGTCGGCCGCCATGGACACGGTCACCGAGGCGCGCCTGGCGATTGCCATTGCCCAGGAGGGCGGGATTGGAATAGTTCACAAGAACCTCAGTGCCAAGGAGCAGGCGGCCCAGGTGTCCAAGGTCAAGCGCTACGAGTCGGGCGTGCTGCGCGACCCGGTGGTCATCACCCCCGAGCACACAGTGCGCCAGGTGATGGCTTTGAGCGAACAGCTTGGCGTGTCGGGCTTTCCGGTGTGCGACGGCGGCAAGGTGGTGGGCATCGTCACGGGGCGTGACCTGCGCTTTGAAACCCGCTACGACCTGCCGGTACGCCTGATCATGACGCCAAAGGAGCGGCTCATTACCGTGCCCGACGGCACCACCATCGAGCAGGCCAAGGTGCTGCTTAACCAGTACAAAATCGAGCGCCTGCTGGTGATCAACGATGCGTTTGAACTCAAGGGCCTGATCACGGTGAAGGACATCACCAAGCAGACCAGCTTCCCCAGTGCCGCGCGCGACGCCCTGGGTAAACTGCGCGTGGGCGCGGCCGTGGGTGTGGGCGAGGGCACCGAAGAGCGCGTCGAAGCACTGGTGCGCGCCGGCGTGGACGCCATCGTGGTGGACACGGCGCACGGCCACAGCCATGGCGTGATCGAGCGTGTGCGCTGGGTCAAGAAGAACTATCCGCAGGTGGATGTGGTTGGCGGCAACATTGCCACCGGCGCGGCGGCGCTGGCGCTGGTGGAAGCCGGTGCCGACGCGGTCAAAGTGGGCATTGGCCCGGGCTCGATCTGCACCACCCGTATCGTGGCCGGTGTGGGCGTGCCGCAGATCATGGCGATAGATAGCGTGGCGACCGCGCTGCGCGGAACCGGTGTGCCGTTGATTGCTGATGGCGGCATCCGCTACAGCGGCGACATTGCCAAGGCGCTCGCGGCAGGTGCCAGCTCGGTCATGATGGGCGGCATGTTTGCCGGTACCGAAGAAGCGCCGGGCGAAGTGATTCTGTTCCAGGGCCGCAGCTACAAGAGCTACCGTGGCATGGGCTCCATCGGTGCCATGCAGCAAGGCAGCGCCGACCGCTACTTCCAGGAGTCGAGCACCGGCAACCCCAACGCCGACAAGCTCGTGCCCGAAGGCATTGAAGGGCGCGTGCCGTACAAGGGCTCGATGGTGGCCATCGTCTACCAGATGGCCGGCGGCATCCGTGCCAGCATGGGCTACTGCGGCTGCCCCACCATCGCGCAGATGCAGGAGAACGCCGAGTTTGTGGAAATCACCACCGCCGGCATCCGCGAAAGCCACGTGCACGATGTCCAGATCACCAAAGAGGCCCCTAACTACCGGGCGGAATAGAAAGTGGTAAAGTAAGGATTCCTTACTTTGGAGGACTCCATGCTTACCAAAATCACCGCAAAAAACCAGATCACCCTGCCCAAGGCAGTGTTGGCGCAGTGCTCGCCCGCCGAGTACTACGAGGTATCAGCGGAAGCTGGGCGCATCATGCTTACGCCGGTGCTGGTTACACGCATGGACAAGGTTTGGGACAAGCTTGAAGCGCTGGGCGTCACAGAGCAAGACATTGCCGACGCAGTGCAATGGGTGCGTACGCCGCAAGAGCCCACTGCGCCGAACCCCAAGCCCGAAGGAAAGGCTGCCTGAGGCATGGCCATACTCAGGGTGGTGCTCGACACCAACGTCGTACTTTCGGCCTTGCTATTTCGACAAGGTCGCCTGAGTTCTCTGCGGCAGGCATGGCAGGACCGGCGCTTTGTGCCCGTGGCATGCGGCCAGACGATGGAAGAGTTGACGCGAATTTTGGGTTACCAAAAGTTTAGGCTGGATGCATCCGACATCGGCAGTGCACTGGCGTTGTATGTGCCCTACGTGGAAGTGCATACCCTCAAAGATCCGGCACAAACCAAAGACCAAGTGCCGTTGTGCCGAGACCCCAAAGACCAAGTGTTTCTCGACCTTGCGCAAAGCGCGCAGGTGGACTTTTTGGTGTCAGGCGATGCGGACTTGTTGGTGCTAGACGAGTCTTTGCCAAGCCGCAACTCTTTCAGAATCGTAACGCCGCAAGACTTCATGCGTGTTGTACCCCTATGATTCCGGCAAACCCATCATCGCCCAAGGCGAGCGAGTTTTGAACTGAACTTTGTTATGTCCCACCAAAAAATTCTCATCCTCGATTTCGGCTCACAAGTCACGCAACTGATTGCGCGCCGGGTGCGCGAAGCGCATGTTTTTTGCGAGGTTCATCCCTGCGACGTGAGCGAAGACTGGCTGCACGCCTATGCGCGTGATGGTCAGCTCAAGGGCATCATCTTGTCGGGCAGCCATGCCAGCGTCTATGAGGACACCACCGACAAAGCGCCGCAGGCGGTGTTTGAACTGGGCGTGCCGGTGCTCGGTATTTGCTACGGCATGCAGACGATGGCGCATCAGCTTGGCGGCTTGGTGACCAGCGGGCACACACGCGAATTTGGCCACGCCGACGTGCGCGCGCACGGCCACACGCAACTGCTCGACGGCATTCAGGACTACGCCACCCCCATGGGACACGGCATGCTGCAGGTGTGGATGAGCCACGGCGACAAGGTGACCGAGTTGCCACCGGGCTTCAAGCTCATGGCCAGCACCGACAGTTGCCCGATTGCCGGCATGGCCGACGAAGAGCGGCGCTTCTACGGCGTGCAGTTCCACCCCGAGGTGACGCACACGGCACGCGGCGCGGCAATTCTGGAGCGCTTTGTGCTCGACATCTGCGGCACCCGCGCCGACTGGATCATGGGCGACTACATCGAAGAAGCCGTGTGCCACATCCGCGAGCAAGTGGGTAGCGAAGAAGTCATTCTGGGCCTCTCGGGCGGTGTGGATTCCTCAGTGGCGGCAGCGCTCATTCACCGTGCCATTGGCGACCAGCTTACCTGCGTATTTGTGGACCACGGCCTGCTGCGCCTGAACGAAGGCGACATGGTGATGGACATGTTTGTTGGCAAGCTCCACGCCAAGGTGGTGCGGGTGGACGCCAGCGACCAGTTTTTGGGGCAGCTTGCCGGTGTCAGCGAGCCCGAAGCCAAGCGCAAGATCATCGGGCGCGAGTTTGTGGAAGTGTTCAAGGCCGAGGCGCTGCGCCTCAAGAACGACCAGGCGCGCCACGTGGCCTGGCTGGCGCAAGGCACGATTTACCCGGACGTGATCGAGTCCGGCGGGGCCAAGACCAAGAAGGCCGTCACCATCAAGAGCCACCACAACGTGGGCGGCCTGCCAGAGCAGCTTGGCCTCAAATTGCTGGAGCCGCTGCGCGAACTGTTCAAGGACGAAGTGCGCGAACTCGGCGTGGCGCTGGGCCTGCCGCACAACATGGTGTACCGCCACCCGTTCCCCGGCCCGGGCCTGGGCGTGCGCATCCTGGGCGAAGTAAAAAAGGAATACGCCGACCTGCTGCGCCGCGCTGACGCCATCTTTATCGAAGAGCTGCACAACTTCCGCGACGACGCCACCGGCAAGACCTGGTACGAACTCACCAGCCAGGCGTTTACCGTGTTTCTGTCGGTCAAGAGCGTGGGCGTGATGGGCGACGGCCGCACCTACGACTACGTGGTGGCCCTGCGCGCCGTGCAGACCAGCGACTTCATGACCGCCGACTGGGCCGAGCTGCCCTACGCCCTGCTGAAAAAAGTATCGGGCCGCATCATCAACGAAGTGCGCGGCATCAACCGCGTTACCTACGATGTCAGCAGCAAACCACCGGCGACGATTGAGTGGGAATAAGGCTGAGGTTCGAATTTTTCTTTGAGGTCACTTATGTTTTGGTTGAAACGGATTTCCCTGGGTCTTTTGGCGTTGGTGGTGCTGGCCGTGGGGCTGGCGCTGTGGTACGTGCGGCGCGCGCAGCCGGTGATGGATGGGCTGTTTTCGGTGCCAGGCTTGGCGGCACCGATCCAAATTGAGCGCGACGCGGCCGACGTTACGCACATCAAGGCCAGCTCGCCCAAGGATGCCTGGTTTGGCATGGGCTTTGTGCATGCGCAGGAGCGCAGTTGGCAGTTGGAGTTCAACCGGCGGCTGATGCACGGCGAGTTGTCCGAGGTATTTGGCCCAGCCACGCTGGACACCGACAAGCTCATGCGCGCCCTGGCGATTGGGCGCTCGGCCCAGTTCCAGTGGGATGGGTTGCCCACTGAGGCGCGCGAGGCGTTGCAGCGCTACGCCGATGGCATCAATGCCTTCCACGCCACGGCCGGGCAGGCGTTGCCACCCGAATTCCGCTTGCTGGGCATCAAGCCCGGGCGCTGGACCCCGCAGGACAGTGTGGGCTGGACCATCATGATGGCGCTGGATCTGGGGGGCAACTGGGGCACCGAGTTTGCACGCCTGAGCGCCGCGCAGCACCTGAGCACCGACCGCATGTGGCAACTGGTGCCGCCCTACGGCAAGGAGCCGCCGGTGTCGAAAGTGGACCTGTCCAAGCTCTATGCCGACTTGCAGGTGTTCCGCAACCCGAGCGCCGCAGCGCCCAAGGATGCCGTTAAATCCGGTGCGGCTTTGGGTGAACCCCAGACGCTGGCCGATATGCGCCAATGGGCGGCAGACTTTGCCAGCAGCATTGGCAATGTCGAAGGCAAGGGCAGCAACAACTGGGTGCTCTCCGGCAGCCATACCACCACGGGCAAGCCGCTGCTGGCCAATGACCCGCACCTGGGCCTGAGCGCGCCGGCCATCTGGTACTTTGCCGCCTTGCAGGCACCTGGCCTCAACGTCATTGGTGCAACCCTGCCGGGGCTGCCCTTTGTGGTGCTGGGCCGCACCGACAAGGTGGCCTGGGGCATTACCAACACCGGCCCCGACGTACAAGACCTGTACCTGGAGCAGATCAACCCCGACGATGCCGACCAATACCGCCTGCCGGACGTGGACGGCAGGCCAACCTGGACCAAGTTCAAGGTACGCAAACACCGCATTCTGGTCAAGGGCCAGGGCGAAGTTGTGTTTACCACCCGCTTCACGCGCCACGGCCCGGTGCTAAGCGACGTGCAAAAGTCGCACCAGGAGTTGTTGAACACCGGGCGCTATGTGCTCGCGTTGCGCTGGAGCGCGCTGGATCTGGATAACCAGACCGCAGCAGTGGGGGCGGCTGCCAACAGGGCCCAATCGATAGCCGATCTGCAGCAGGCCTACGATCTGTTCCACTCGCCCATGTCCAACTTGGTGATGGCCGATGTGGACGGCAATATTGGCTTCAAGGCTGTGGGCAAGGTGCCGCTGCGCCGCGCCGACAATGACATCATGGGCCTGGCTCCGTCACCCGGCTGGGACCCGCGCTACGAATGGAGCGGCTGGGTGCCCGTGGCCGAGACGCCGCAAAGCAATGGCGAAAAAGGCTGGATTGCCACCGCCAACCAGAACATCACCCCACCGGGCTACAAGTACTTTCTGGGCCAGGATTTCACCTTGCCGCTGCGCTTTGAACGCATCGAAGAGTTGCTGGCCGCTACCCCCAAGCACGACCTGGAAAGCACACGCAAAATTCAGGCAGACCAGCACTCCAAGGCGACCGAGCGCCTGCTTCCGGTGCTGCTCAAGGCCCAGCCCAGCCACCCGCTGGGACAAGCTGCCATGGCCAAGCTCCAGGGCTTTGACTCCGTGATGCGCGCCGACGCACCCGCGCCCCTGATCTTTGCCGCCTGGGCTGATGAAATGGCGCGCGGACTGATCCAGCCCAAGCTGGGTGACGCCACCTTCCAGGCTCTGTACGGCAAACGCCATTTCCGCGTGACGGTAGAGCAATCGTTGCTGGAGTCCGACCCCTGGTGGTGCGCGCCCAAGACCTGTGCCGAGCAAGTGAACGCGGCGCTGGACCGCGCGCTGGAACGCTTGCAAGCCACGTACGGCGGCGATGTTGGCCAATGGCAGTGGGGCAAAGCGCACGTGGCCTTGAGTGCCCACAAGCCGTTCAGCGCCGTGGCTTCATTGGCACGCTACTTTGACGTGCAAACCCCCACCGGGGGCGACGCGTTTACCGTCAACGTCGGTCAATACTGGGCAGTGGACGGCAAGATGCCGTTTGCCAACCGGCACGCCGCTTCCATGCGCACGGTCTATGACCTGAGCAACCTGGAGAACTCGCAGTTCATTTACCAGACCGGCCAAAGCGGGCTGGTGTTTTCCGAGCGCTACCGCGACATGGCCGACACCTGGGCCCAAGTGCAATACCGGCCACTGCAACTCGCACCAACCAGCATGACGCACTCGCTCACGCTCAATCCGTAAAGGACATCAAATCATGTACCTGCCAGCCCAGTTCAACTGCATGAACGCTGCGCTGGCGGCGCGCCTGCAGCGCGAGTACCCGTTTGCCAGCCTGATCAGCAACGACGACGAGGGTGACCCCTTTGTCACGCACTTGCCACTGCATCTGGAAGAGCGCGCCGGGCAGTGGGTCTTGCTGGGCCACGTCTCCCGTGGCAACGCCCATGCGCGCTACCTGCAAGCGCGTCCGCGCGCGCTGGTCACGTTCCAGGGGCCGCACGCCTATCTGTCCCCCAAGGTCTATCCCGATCTGGTGCGGGTGCCCACCTGGAACTACCTGGCGCTGCACTGCAAGGTGAGTGCCACCCTGATTGACGACGCCACAGCCAAAGACCAACTGCTCAAAAAACTCATTGGCGACCACGAACCCGCTTACGCCGCGCAATGGCGCGGCTTGGGCGAGGAATACGCCAGCAAAATGCTCGCAGGTATCGTGGCTTTTGAATTGGCCGTGACGCACTGGGAGTGCAAGCTCAAACTCAACCAACACCGCCCGGAGTCGCACCCGGCCATGCGCCAGGGCTACCATGCAGGCAATGACCACGACCGCGCCCTTGGCGAGTGGATGGAGCGTTTAGCAATGGTGCCGCCCAAGGATGCGGCATGAGGTCGCTTTTTGGTCTGGTGGGGTTGTTGGTGGTGTTGGCCATCGTCGCGTTGGTTGCCAAAAGGCAGTTAAGCAGTGTGTCCGAGATCAAACTGCCCCCGGTGGCGGGAACCACCCCATCCGCAACAGACGCTTCAGCCCCACAAGGCAATGTGCAGCAGCAGGCCCAACAGCTACAGCAACAGTTCAAGGCCGCTGCCGAAGCCGCAAACCAGCAGGCCCGCCCCATGCAGGATGAAAAGTGAACACCGAGTCCAGCGACGCCCGCTTCATGCAACTTGCCCTGGAGCAGGCGCGCGCAGCGGCCTTGGCCGGGGAAGTGCCTGTGGGTGCCGTAGTGGTGAAGGACGGGCAGGTCGTTGCCACCGGACGAAACGCGCCCCTGGCTGACAACGACCCCACCGCCCACGCTGAAATAGTGGCCTTACGAGCCGCAGCGCAAGCGTTAGGCAACTACCGACTGGACGGCTGCCAACTGTTTGTCACGCTGGAGCCCTGCGCCATGTGCGCTGGAGCGATGTTGCACGCGCGGCTCGCGCGTGTGGTCTATGGCGCTGACGATCCCAAGACCGGTGCGGCTGGCTCGGTGCTGAACCTGTTTGCACAAACCCAACTCAACCACCAGACCGAAGTGCAAGGCGGGGTTCTGGCCGAAGAATGCGGTGCCTTGTTGCAGGATTTTTTCGCGCAGCGACGCATGCAGACCGAGCAACTGCGCAAGACCCAACACCCTTTGCGCGACGACGCGCTGCGCACGCCGGATGCATGCTTTTCCGATCTGCCCGGATACCCCTGGGAGCCGCATTACCGCAGCGACCTATCCGCGCTGGCGGGCCTGCGCATGCATTACCTCGACGTTGGCCCAAGCGCTGCACGCCTGACCTACGTCTGCCTGCATGGCAACCCGGCCTGGAGTTACCTGTACCGCAAGATGATCCCGGTGTTCCTGGGAGCGGGAGCGCGCGTGCTTGCACCCGACCTGATCGGCTTTGGCAAGAGCGACAAGCCCAAGAAAGACAGCGCCCATACCTTTACCTGGCACCGACAGATGTTGCTGGAGTGGATTGAGGCGCTGGACTTGCGCCGCATTGTGCTGGTGGTGCAGGACTGGGGCGGCTTGCTTGGCCTGACCCTGCCCATGGCCAGCCCCGAGCGCTACTGCGGCCTGCTGGTGATGAACACCACCCTGGCCACGGGTGACGCGCCGCTATCGCCGGGGTTTGACGCCTGGGCCCAGATGTGCGCCAAAAATCCTGGCTTTGACATTGGCCGCCTGATGGCGCGCGGCAACCCGCACCTGAGCGCCGCCGAGTGCGCCGCCTACATGGCACCTTTTCCGGACGCAGGGCACCGGGCTGCCACCCGGGCTTTCCCGACGCTGGTGGCGCGCAACCCCAATGATGACGGTGCCGCAATCGCCCGCGCTGCGCGCGACTTTTACCAAACGCAGTGGAAGGGCAAGACCTTCATGGCCATTGGCATGCAAGACCCTGTTCTGGGGCCGCAGGTGATGGAACAACTACGCCAGACTTTCCCCAACTGCCCACCGCCGCTGTGCCTGCCGCAAGCCGGACACTTTGTCCAAGAGCACGGCGAAACCATTGCCGAACAGGCCAGCGAGTATTTTCTGGCTTCATAAGAAGGCGCAGGGCAGGGCGCCGCGCCGCATAATCCGATCGTGAAAAAACATATCTACATTTACTCCCCATCGGGTGCGGTGCGCGACAAGGCAGCGTTCAAGCGCGGCGTGAAGTACCTGGAACAACGCGGCCATGCGGTTGAGGTGGACGCCGACGCGCTTGGCAGTTACCAGCGCTTTGCAGGTGATGACGCCACCCGGCTTGCGGCCATTGCGCGCGCGGCCGCCAGCGGTGCCGATGTAGCGCTGATTTCGCGCGGTGGCTATGGGCTCACGCGCATCCTGGCCGACATCAACTACCGCGCCGTGGCCAAGGCCATTGACCGGGGCACACAGTTTGTCGGCATCAGCGACTTCACCGCGTTTCAACTCGCACTGCTGGCCAAGACCGGGCACGCCACCTGGGCCGGTCCTGCCTTGTGCGAAGGCTTTGGTCCGGCCGAGGGGCCCGACGACATCATGGACGACTGCTTCCACGATTTGTTGCTAGGGCAGGGCGAGGGCAGTGGTTGGCGCGTGCCCACCGGCTCATCGGTGGAACTGGCGCGCACGCGCCGTGGAGTGGTGTGGGGCGGCAATCTGACCGTGCTCACCTCGCTGCTGGGGACGCCCTACTTTCCCGCCATTCGCGGCGGCATTCTGTTTTTGGAAGACATTGCCGAACACCCTTACCGCATCGAGCGCATGCTCACCCAGTTGCTGCATGCGGGTGTGTTGGCGCACCAGTCGGCGTTGCTCTTGGGGCAGTTCACCGAATACAAGCTCACCCCGCACGACAAGGGTTTCAAGTTGGAGTCGGTGGTGCAGTGGCTGCGCAGCCAACTCAAGATTCCGGTGCTCACCGGCTTGCCCTACGGCCACGTGCCAACCAAGGTCTTGCTGCCAGTTGGGCAGATGGCCGAGCTATCGATGCTGGGGCGTGAGGCGTTGCTCTATTGGGGTTAGAGAACCTCGTCACCGCGAGGCCATGCCCACTTCGTCATCGCGAGCAACTTTCCCGTCCTCGCGAGCGAAGCGCGGCGATCCATGGCTTGGAACTGCATGGATTGCCACAGGCCTTCGGCCTTCGCAATGACGACTTCGCGGCACCACCAGGCCGTGCCGATTCGTCATCGCGAGCAACTTTCCCGTCATCGCGAGCGAAGCGCGGCGATCCATGCCTTTGTGTCTGCCGATCAGCCCTTACGCGGCCAAGGGACTTGGGCGCGAGGACATGCCTTTGGGCAGGTAGCCGACGAACATATTGGTGATGGGAACCAGCTTTTGGCGTGCTGGGGATTCACCCTCGATGGTCGCCAGGGCCGTCAACACGTCGCCGCGCAGGTACCAGAGGTCGATCAGTTCATTGGCGTGGTTAATGCGCAATTCCACCATCGGGTAGGCTTGGGCCGCTGCCGCGCCCAAGCAGTCGCGCATCGCGTCGCGGATGTCCTCCATGGCTGCGTCCACCCGGTGAGCTCCGCTGGGCGGCGCATTCCCGATCAGGGATTGCATGCTGGTCATCCAGTTCGATGTATTCAGGCGCATGGGCAGTTCTCACAACAAACGGTTGGCAATTCAAGTTATGGGACTGAGTTTCCGATACCCTGGTTTGCGTCAAAGCGCGGAATTGGCTTGTGCATATGGCGCTTATCCGGGATTTGCCGCCAGGCCCCTTGGGCCTCGGGTGTGACTGGGGCACTTTGCCCTAAACTCTCTACCTGTCATTGATTTGGAACTATCGGGAATGGGTGTTCAAACCACGGTTGTTTTTACGGACTTGCACGGCAGCACAGCCGCCTTTGAGTCTTTGGGCAACGTGCGGGCAACCGAGACCATTACCCAGATCACGAGTTGGATCGGACAGCAGTGCACTGCCCACGGCGGCAAGGTCGTCAAAACCCTGGGCGACGGCGTGCTGGCCATGTTTGGCGACGGCCAAAGCGCCGTTGCGGCGGTGGTTGAAATCCAGCGTTCGCATTTCAAGCGGCTGTTGCGCACCCCCGCCGGCCTGCACATGCCGATTCGCATTGGCGTGGCCAGCGGCGAAGTCGAGATTGTTGCCGGAGACTGTTACGGCGACGCGGTCAACGTCGCTTCTCGTTTGTGCGACATGAGCGGGCCGCACCAGATCTGGGCCAACGCTGCGGCGCTGGGCACGGTGCATGAGGCCAAGGGCGTCACGTTCCGCATCCTCGGGCCGATCAACATCCGGGGCCGTGCCGAACCGTGCACCGTGTACCAGATTGAGTGGCGCGAAGAAGAAACCACCGATTTTCTGACGATGCAGGGCGATCTGGATCCGGCGCTGGCAACCGGCGACGCCGACGCGCTCGGGCGCGAGATTGAGCTGACCTGGATGGGGTATTCCAAGCGTTTTCACTCGTTCGATTTGCCGGTACACATTGGCCGCGTGCGCAATGTCGAGTTTGTGGTGAACGATCCGCGCGTGTCGCGCACCCACGCCCGCATCGAGTGGCGCAACGGCAGCATCACCCTGGTGGACGTGAGCAGCTACGGCAGTTGGGTGCGGTTTGAAGGCGCTGCGGGCTCAGATGTGCTGCTGCGACGCGAAAAGTGCGTCCTGCACGGCAGTGGGGAACTGGCGCTGGGCGCATCCTTTGCCGACAGCACCGTGCCGACGGTGGCGTTTGTGGTCAAGTAAATAGACCTTGCTCTCCGTGGTATAGACTTAACATAATATACATCGTATGAAGTAAAAAGTTGAAACGACTCTAACGAAATTAAGGGGCATTTGGGGTTATTCGGGAGCTTGCCTGCAAGCGATTGGCACAGCTACATCAACGACTCTTGGAATCCCAACTACGTACAAAGGCAGCAATGATGGTCGCCGAGTCTGACCTGTCGGCCTGGGTGGCGAAGTCGTGGGCGCTCAGGCCCAGATCGTTCTTCACGGTGGGATCGGCCCCGGCTTCGAGCAACTGCTTGACCACGATGGCCGAGCCGTACATCGCGGCCATCATCAAAGGCGTGGAGCCATTGGGCGACGCGGCGTCGATGTAGGCATGGTGATCCAGCAGTAGTTGCACCACCGCGCTGTGGCCACCGGTGGCGGCGTAATGCAGTGGCGTCCAGCCGGGTTTGTTGACATCGGCGTCACGCGCGATCAGCCGCTGGCAGACCTCGGTCAGACCTTTCAGTGCGGCCAGCATCAGTGCGCTCTCGTCGGCTAAATTGCGCGCCTCCATCTGGGTTCCCGGCCAGGCCACCAGCACATCTACCACCTTTGGCGATGGCTCGGACAAGGCCAGCAGCAGTCCGGTTTGACCCTGGTCGTAGGCGGTATTGGCATCAAAACCGCGCCGCAAGAGCTGCACTATAGCGCCCGGGTCGTCCCGTTTGACGGCGCTCAGAAAGTCGTCATAGGAACCAGCATAACAAAATGAATATCCAATGAAAACATATAGATATAGAACGTATCTAAAGTAATGCCTCATCATTAATCCGCACCAAAAAGACGCAAAAAATTGGCACTGGTGAGCTCTCCCATGTGCTCGGGCGTGGTTGCGCGAATCTGCGCCAACTGCTTGGCTACCAGGGGCACGAATGACGGCTCATTGGTCTTGCCACGGTGCGGAACCGGTGCCAGATAGGGGCTGTCGGTCTCGATCAACAGGCGGTCCGGCGGCACCCAGGCGGCCACATCGCGCAAGTCCTGCGCCGTCTTGAAGGTCAAAATCCCAGAAAACGAAATGTAAAAACCCATGTCCAGCGCAGCGCGGGCCACCTCCGCCGACTCGGTAAAGCAGTGAAACACGCCCCCTGCGCACCCTGCACTGCCGTCTTCGCCCTCCTCGCGCAGGATCGCCAGCGTGTCGGCCGCAGCGCTGCGGGTGTGTACCACCAGGGGCTTGTGCAGCACGCGCGCGGCGCGGATGTGGGTGCGAAAGCGCTCGCGCTGCCACTCCACGTCGGCAACACAGCGGCTCCCCAACCGGTAATAGTCCAGCCCGGTCTCACCGACCGCCAGCACCTTGGGCAGGGCACCCAGCCTAAGCAGATCATCCAAAGTGGGTTCGGTTACACCTTCATTGTCGGGGTGAACCCCCACGCTGGCCCACAAATTGGCGTGCTCCAGCGCCAGGCTGTGCACCCGGGGAAACTCTTCGAGCGTGGTGCAGATGCAAAGCGCGCGGCTAACCTGCGCTTGCGCCATGCGCTCCTGAAGCTGCGGCAATGCACCGGCAAGCTCGGGAAACGTCAAATGGCAATGGGAGTCGGTATACATCGCGCCGGACAAAGGGCCCGCCCCGGGGAATCAAATCGTCTGGGTGGGCCGGTCGGACACCATCAGCGCGCCCAGAATTTCTTCAATCTTGGCCTTAAGGATGCGCGACTTGTCGTCTTTCGGAAACACAATGCCGACCCCTTGCGTGCGCCCGCCAGCGGCCTTGGCCGGTGTAACCCACGCCACCTTGCCAGCCACCGGGTAACGCTGCGGATCTTCCGGCAGCGACAGCAACACATACACGTCGTCGCGCAACGCGTACTCGCGCGAGGTGGGAATGAACACGCCGCCCTCGGTAAACACCGGAATATAGGCTGCGTGCAAGGCGGCCTTTTCCTTGATCGAGAGCTGGATCACGCTCGGGCGTGGGGTGGAAGAAGTAGTGCTCATGGAAAATCTCAGTCCCGCGAGTTTAGGGCCGATTGTGCCTGGGCCACAAGTGCTTCTTGTAACAAACCTGCGTTGAAAGGGTGTTCTACCGTGCGCCGGGCGCGCGCCAGGGTCTGCGCCCAGGTGCTGAGCACCTGCACCGAAGCTTGTGACGCCAGCGCATTGCGCGGGAAAAAGCGAGGCTCAGCCCCGACACGGCAGGCCAGCAGGTCATGACAGAGCTTTTGCAGCGCGTCCACCAGCAGCGCCGGTGCCCAGTCCTTGAAAAATAGAACGTCGCCGCGCGCTATCGCCCGTGGCAGGTCGGCCCATGCCGCAACGTCGGCACCGTTTTGAAACAAGCGCAATGCCTCTTGCGCGCGCCCGGCGGCGCTTTGCAGCAAGGCCGCTGCCTGCGCGGCGGGCACGCCTTGCGCCTGCAGCCACTGCAAGCCCTGCTCAGGGGACGGCCACTGCATGCTGTACCCCTGGCAGCGGCTACGGATGGTGGGCAGCAACTGATGCGCCGACTCACTGGCCAGAACAAACCGGGCGTCACCGGGAGGCTCCTCCAGCGTCTTGAGCAAGGCGTTGGCGGTGATGGCGTTCATCTGCTCGGCCGGGTAGACCAGCACCACCTTGCCCCGATTGCGCGAACTGGTACGCTGCGAAAATTCGATGGCATCGCGCATCGCATCGACCCGAATCTCGCGGCTGGGCTTGCGTTTCTTGTCATCGATCTCGGTTTGCGCCTTTTCCGATAGCGGCCAGCCCAGCGCGAGCAGCGTGGTCTCGGGCATCAGTACGCACAGGTCGGCGTGGGTGTGGACCCCGATCGCATGGCAACTCGGACAGTGGCCGCAAGCGCCCTGCTCACTGCCTTTTTCGCACAGCCAGGCGCGGGCCAGTTCCAGCGCAAGTTCGTACTGCCCCAGGCCCGAGGGGCCGTACAGCAGCCAGGCGTGGCCGCGCTGGCGCAGCAGGTGCTGTGTTTGCGCACCGATCCAGGGTGGTAGCGTTGGCGCTGGCACAGCCTCGGTCATGGGAGCAGTGCCCGGTCACGCATGGCCTGCAGCACGTCGAGCCAGACCAATTCAGGCGACTGGTTGGCGTCGATGCGCGCAAAGCGCTTGGCATCAAAGGCCAGGCGCTTGGCGTAGCCCCAGGCGACCTTCTCGAAAAACGCCTGCGGCTGGGCTTCAAACTTGTCGGGTACACGCGCACCGGCCAGCCGCTTGGCCGCCACATCGGCGGGCAGGTCAAACCAGAAGGTCAGATCGGGTTGCAGCAAGCGCGTGCCACGGGCGCGTTCAGCGGTGCCCGGTTCGCCCTGCACCCAGCGCTCCAGCTCAGAAAGCGTGTCCCAGTCAAACTCGCGCCCTCCCCCCTGGTAGGCAAAGGTGGCGTCGGTAAAGCGGTCGCACAAAACCACCTCACCACGCGCCAGCGCCGGGGCAATCACGCGCTGGATGTGGTCGCGCCGCGCGGCAAACACCAGCAGCGCCTCGGTCATGGCGTCCATCGGGTCGTTGAGCACCAGCGTGCGCAGTTGCTCGGCCAGGGGTGTGCCGCCGGGCTCGCGCGTTTGGGTCACCTCGCACCCACTCGCGCGCAGGGCCGCTGCCAGCGCATGGATATGCGTTGATTTGCCCGCGCCATCAATGCCTTCAAAACTGATGAATAGTCCCGCCATCGCCTTATTGTCCACGCTGGTATTTGTTGACTGCCCGGTTGTGTTCGTCCAGCGTACCACTGAACTGGCTGCTGCCGTCTCCCCGGGCAACGAAGTACAGCGCCTTGGACGCTGCCGGTTGCACCGCCGCCAGCAACGCCGCCTTGCCCGGCATGGCGATTGGCGTGGGTGGCAAACCGTCGCGGGTGTAGGTGTTCCAGGGCGTATCACGCAGCAAGTCGGCCTTGCGCAGATTGCCGTCAAAGGCTTCGCCCATGCCGTAGATCACGGTAGGGTCGGTCTGCAGGCGCATGCCAATGCGCAACCGGTTGTTGAACACCGCCGAAATCAAAGCGCGATCGGCGCTTTGGCCGGTTTCTTTCTCGACGATGCTGGCCAGCGTGAGGGCCTGCTCGGGCGCGCGCAACGGGGTGGCGCTGTTGCGCTGCTCCCACGCAGCCGCCAACTGCTTGTCCATGGCGCGCAGGGCCCGTTGCAGCACGCGCAGGTCGCTGGAGCCTTTGGAATAGGTGTAGGTATCGGGGAAAAACCGGCCCTCGGGCAGCGTGCCGGGTTTGCCCAGCCTTTCCATGAGCGCCGTGGGCGACAACCCCGCCGACTCGGGCTTGAGGTTTTCGGCCTTGCGCAAGGCGTCCTGCACCTGGCGGAAGGTCCAACCCTCCACCAGCGTGACGCTGCGCAGAGACTCTTCGCCGCGCACCAGCATGCGCAGCAAGCTGCGCGGTGTAGTGCCCGCCGTTACTTCGTAACTACCGGCCCGGATCAGGCGCGACTGTCCCGAGAACCGAAACCACCAGTACAACAGGCTGGCGTTGGTGGCAACGCCCGCTTGGGTTGCGTGGGTGGCGATGTCGCGCACGCTGGTGCCGGGTTCAACGGATAGGTCCACCGTGGCCTCGGCCAGATCAAGGGAAAGGTTGATCCATGCGTATCCCGCACCGATCAAGGCGGCAGCGGCCAGCACAACAGCGAAAATAAAGCGCACAGCCCCACAACCTCGGTGAAATCAAGGGACGAATCATAATTCAGGCTATCCACAGCGAAGGAATTCCACCGTGTCCGACAGTGCAACCAGTTCCAGTTTCAACGGCGTCGCCCCACTCACGCACCTCGGCGTGATCCGGGTGGAGGGCGAAGACGCGGCCAAATTCATCCACGGCCAGTTGACCCAGGACTTTTCTTTGCTGGGCCAGGACACGGCGCGGCTGGCGGCGTTTTGCAACGCCAAGGGCCGCATGCAGGCGAGCTTCATTGGCCTGAAGCGCCCCGATAGCGCCATTCTTCTGGTCTGCAGCAAGGACTTGCTTGCTGCCACACTCAAACGCCTGTCGATGTTCGTGCTGCGCGCCAAGGCGCGCTTGAGCGACGCCAGCGCCCAGTACCAGCTCTACGGCGTGGCAGGCAGCGCTATGGATGCTGGCGCTGCCGCAGCAGCGCCGTGGGCCAAGCGCGAGGCGCAAGGCAGCGCCATCATCAACCTGTACCCCAGCATGGGCGCGGCGCGCCAGTTGTGGATCAGCCCGGCCGGTGCCGCGCCACCAACGGGCGCGCCCCTGTCAGAGGACCTGTGGGCCTGGAGCGAGGTGCGCAGCGGCGTGGCCACCCTCACCCAACCGGTATTTGAAGCCTTTGTTCCGCAAATGCTCAACTATGAGTCGGTTGGCGGCGTAAATTTCAAGAAGGGCTGCTATCCCGGCCAGGAAGTGGTAGCGCGCAGCCAGTTTCGCGGCACGCTCAAACGCCGCGCCACCCTGGCACACGCCCAGCTTGCACTGGCTGGCGGTGACGAGATTTTTTCCAAAGACGATTCGAGCCAACCCGTTGGGCTGGTGGTGCAGTCGGCCGCCTGCCCCACTGGCGGTTATGACGCCATTGTCTGCCTGCAGACCAGTGCGCTTGCGGATGGCCAACTGCAGGTCGGCCCCAGCGACGGCACGCCGTTACAACTGCTTGCTTTGCCTTACCCGCTGCTTGAAGATATTTAGCAACTCGCCGCTACACTAGGCATCCGCACGGGTGTGATCTCTGCATCGCGCCCAGTCGTCGGCTTACCAGAAGGGATCGGTTTCGTTCATGGCAGCACCGCTAACCAAAGAAGAAGCATTTGCACGTTTGGGCACGATCACCCGCGAGATGCATGAGGCATTGTCGGTCTTGGGTTCCAACCAACTGCACAGCATTGTGGAAGAAATCCCGAACGCGCGCGATCGGCTCGCGCACGTGGGCAAGATGACCGAAGACGCCGCCAACAAGGTGCTGACCCTGGTCGAAAAGGCCAAGCCCCAGTGCGACGATTTGCGCCAGCGCGCGCACGACCTGGGCCAGTCGTTGCCGCAACAGGCCGCAGCGCCAGACCTCACCGTGGAGCAAGCCCGCAGCCTGATGGCGACGTGCGGCCAGTTTGCGCATAGCACCGCCGACTTTGCCGACGCCCAGGGCGAAGTGCTCAGCGACATCATGATGTCGCAGGATTTTCAGGACCTGTCAGGCCAGGTGATCAAGAAGGTGATCGACATCATCACCCGCACCGAAATGCAACTGGTGCAACTGCTGCTCGACAGCGCTCCTGATGAAGCTGCCCACGCCACAAGTGCCGCCGCCCAGTTCTCCGGCGAGACACACCAACTTGCCGGCCCCCAAACCCCCGACGCCGCACTCAAGCAGGACGACGTGGACGATCTGCTGGCCTCAATGGGTTTCTGAGTCCCGCGCCAACACCATCCCGATGTGGGCAATGCCCGCTTCCTCAAACACCGCCCCGCGCGGCACAAAACCAAAACGCTGGTAAAAGCCCTGGGCGCTGCATTGGGCGTTGAGCATGACTTCGTGGTCGCCGCGCTCGCGGCTGGCTTGCACCAGCGCAAGAAGCACGTCGCGGCCCAGGTTGGCACCGCGCAATACCCGGGGCACGGCCATGCGGCCGATGCGCCCCACGTCGCTGGCATGCTGCAACAGCCGCCCGGCTGCCACCGCTTGCCCGAGGTGGTTGGTCAACAAGGCGTGCACGGCGTGCGCGTCGGCATCGTCCCACACGATGGTGGCGGCAATGCCCTGCTCTTTCACAAACACCTCGTCGCGCACCGCGCGCGTCGCGCCGCCGAGCAGGTCCCAACTGCCCACCTGGCACTGGACCACTGGCTGGCCGGACTCGTAGGCTTCAAACAGGCCGCGCAGCTTGGGCGGCACCGGCTTGGACTTCTGGGTGTGCGGATTGGCAAACACATAGATCAGTTCGCCGCTGACCAGACACTCGTCGCCACGGAACACCGCGCCGTCGAACACCATCGACGAGGTGCCCACGCGCACGCAGCGCATGCCAATGTCAAGCTGGTCTTCGTAGCGCGCCGAGGCGTGGTATTCCAGAATTGCCTTCTTGACGTACATGTCGCCCTCGAGCAGCAGCATCCCCGACTCGTAGGGCAGTGCCAGGGCACGCCAGTAGTCGGCGATGGCGGTGTCGAGGTACATCAGGTAGTGCGCGTTGAAGACGATGCGCTGCATGTCCACCTCGGCCCAGCGCACACGCAGGCGGTGAAAAAAGCGGAATTCAGATTTCTTCATGGGTTGGGACTCCCGTGATGTTGAAGGGGGGTTGAATCGCCCGGCCCTGTGCTGGGCTAAAGGGGCTGAACCTGCGCCATGTCGGGGCGCTCCAGCCAGGCGGCAAACTCATCGGCCAATTGCGCGCTGGCCGATGTGGCGCTGCGCCACGCCTGCACCCGGGCAGCGAGATCGTTGCCGTAGTAGGTAAAGTCGGTGCGGTCGGGCAGCTTGGCATGGGGCAGGGTTTGAATCCACTCGGGCCGGGGCGCGAGCAACAGCATGGTGTCGAGGTACGGCGTTGCATGGTGCCGCCAGCGCAGCTTTTTGTCCAGCCATCCCGGCACCACGGCACGTTGAAAATGCGGGTACAGCACGATGCCACCGTCTGGCGGCGCGGCGTCTGGCGTGCGGCGCGCACCCGGGTAATTCAGGTGCAGGTGGTAGTCGGTAATGCCGCCGTCCCAATACGCGCCGTGTGGTGCGCCAGGGATCGCAGGCACGGCCCTGAGCACAAACGGTATCGAGCAACTCGCCTGCAGCGCAAGCTGGAAATTGGCGCTGGTGAGCGCCACCTGGCGCGTGCGGTAGTCGTCGCTGGCAAAGGGCAAGGGCGAGCAGGGTGCGGCCGTGTGCGGCGCAGACGCGGTGGAGAACACCACCCGCTCCAGCCACGCCCCCATGGCCTTGCGTTGCACCACGTTGGTCAAAAAAGCGCCCAGGTAGCCCAGCGGCGTGCCAAGCCAATGTTCGTTGGTGAGCATATGGCGGCCGCGCGAGGTGACCACGTGCAGGTGGAAGCGCGGGTGCTGCAACACCTCCGACTCCCTGCCCCCATAAAACGCCTGCAGGTTCTTGCCAAACAAATCGCTTACCAGCGCGGCGGACGGGCGCTTTTGCCCGGGTGCAAGCTCGTAGTGCTGGTGGATGTAGTCGTGCTCCAGGCGCTCAAAGGCGGCAACCGGGTCGTTCAGACAGGCCGTTGCCATGCGCCAGGCACCAATCGACGCACCCACCAGATCGACCGGCTGGCTTGATTGCGGCAACCACTGGCCGAACAGAAAGCGGTCCAGTGGCCCCAGCACCAGCCCCTTGGGGCCACCCGCTGCCGCCGCGATGGTGTGCACGGCCTGCGGCTGCAGACCATCGCGCTTGAGGGTTTGCAGCGCGCGCGCACCGGCATACAGTTGAAGTGCCTTCATGCGCTGCTCAGGTGTGTGCCGCCCAATCAAACGGGTCTTGCTGCAGCACCATGTCGATGTCCAGACCCAGCGTTACGCCCACCGAGCCGGGAAAGGTTACGGCCAGGCCGCGTTCGTCGAGCTTGGCTTCCTTGGCGCGCGCACGCCAACTGGCCAGATGGATGACACCGGCCAGCGGCTCATACGCGTTGTTGTCAAACGGCGCGTACTGGTGCTCCAGCGCCTCGACCATGAACGCAGGAAAGCGCCACATGCGCGCATAGCCTGCGCCGACCGAACCGTAGCAGTAGCCCAGCTCGCGCCGCTCCACTTCGGCACGGCGCAAATCAAGGGGCGGCACTTCGGCGCTGATGCGCGCCATGTCCTCGGGCATGCCCAGATGCATGCCCAACTCGCCAATGGCGTGGATCAAACCGCAGGTAAACGCTGCCTGCTGGTTTTGGCGCACCACCCCGGCGAGCGAGCGCGAGACAGTGGCCACATTGAGGCTGTAGTCCCAAAAACGCTGCAACTGGATACCCGGCACCGCCTTGAGCGAAGCACTCTCGGCCGCAGCCTTGGCCATGGTTCGCACGTGCGCCAGCTCCAGCACCGCGAGTGCCTCGGACACACTGCTGATCTTGCCGCTCAGGCGCAAGGCGCTCGAATTAGCCAGTTGCAGCAAGCGCGTGCTCAGCGCCGGATCGGTGCTGATGAGTTGGGTGATTCGGCGCAGGTCCACCTCCTTGCGCTCAAGCTCGATGAGCAGCAAGGCAACCACCTTCGGAATGCTGGGCAAATTGAATTGCCGTGCCAGCAGTTCACTGAGTTTCATCACAAGAATTCTCCGCTACCTGACGCAACAAAGTGGGGATTATGGTGCCTCGGCTCCAACTTCACAGAACGCTCCCCTGCGACCCCTCGCTGCGCGCCACTTCTTCGTCACAGCGAGCCACTTCTTCGTCATTGCGAGCGAAGCGTGGCAATCCATGACTTTCAAATGCATGGACTGCCGCGCTGCGCTCGCAGTGACGATACCCACCGCTCATGGCCGTTCTCCATGTGCCGCCTCCGTCATTGCGAACGAAGTCAAGCAATCCATGCCTTTCTGACCGCATGGATTGCCACGCTGCGCTCGCAGTGACAGGGAGGTGATCAGGATTTCTCAATGGCTTTTGAGCCGGGCAAAGGCCTGGGCCATGGCTGAGTTGGCGGGGGTGCGCTCCTGCGGGGTGGGTGGCCGGTAGCGCTGTGCGCTGCCGCGTTCGGAGGCGGGGCGGGTTGGCGCGGCGCCGATCTTCATGGTGAGCGAGATGCGCTTGCGCGCTACATCCACCTCCACCACCTGCACCCGCACCACGTCGCCGGTCTTGACCACTTCGCGCGCGTCGCTCACAAACTTGTGCGCCAACTGGCTCACGTGCACCAGTCCGTCCTGGTGCACGCCCAGGTCCACAAACGCGCCAAAGGCGGCCACGTTGCTGACCGTGCCTTCGAGCACCATGCCCTCCTTGAGGTCGGTGATGTCTTCCACCCCGGCCGCCAGACGCGCCACCTTGAAGTGGCCACGCGGGTCGCGCCCGGGTTTTTCCAGCTCCACCAGAATGTCCTTGACCGTGATGACGCCAATGCCGTCGGTGGCAAACAGCTCGGGCCGCAAGGTCTTGAGCACGTCACTGCGGCCCATCAGTTCGGCCACAGGCTTGCCGGTGCTGGCGATGATTTTCTCGACCACGGGATAGGTTTCGGGGTGTACGCCGGTCATGTCCAGCGGGTTGTCGCCACCCCGGATGCGCAGAAAACCGGCGCACTGCTCAAAGGTCTTGGCCCCCAGGCCGGTCACCTGGCGCAGCGCGCTGCGGTTGGCAAAGGCACCATGGGCTTCGCGCCAGCGCACCAGCGACTTGGCGACCGTGCCGGTCAAGCCCGACACCCGCGCAAGCAGCGGCACACTGGCGGTATTGAGGTCAACACCGACGGCATTCACGCAGTCCTCAACCACGGTGTTGAGCATGCGCGCGAGTTCGCTCTGGTTGACGTCGTGCTGGTACTGGCCCACGCCAATCGACTTGGGATCGATCTTGACCAGTTCGGCCAGCGGGTCTTGCAAGCGGCGTGCAATGCTGGCCGCACCGCGCAGACTCACGTCCACATCGGGCATTTCCTGCGAGGCAAACTCGCTGGCCGAATAGACCGAAGCACCCGCCTCGCTCACCACCACCTTATCGATGGCCGCCCCACCGCCCTGCCCCAGGCGCGCAATCAGGTCAGCGGCCAGCCGGTCGGTTTCGCGACTGGCCGTGCCGTTACCGATGGCGATCAGATTGACGCCATGGCGCTGGCATAACGCAGCCAGCGCATGCAAGGAGCCGTCCCAATCGCGGCGCGGCTCGTGTGGATAAACGGTGGCGGTGTCCACCAGCTTGCCGGTGGTATCCACCACCGCCACCTTGACGCCGGTGCGGATGCCGGGGTCCAGCCCCATCACCACGCGCGGCCCGGCCGGGGCGGCAAGCAGCAAGTCGCGCAGGTTGTCGGCAAACACCTTGATCGCCACCTTCTCGGCGCTCTCACGCAGGCGCGAAAACAGGTCGCGCTCGGTCGACAGGCTGAGCTTGACCTTCCAGGTCCAGGCCACGCATTTGCGGAGCAGGTCGTCGGCAGCACGCCCCTGGTGGCTCCAGCCCAGCGCCAGCGCAATGCGCGCCTCGGCCAGCGATACTTCGGGCCCGGCGCGCACGCCCGGCGCGGCTGCGTTCACCGGTGGCGGCGCGAGCACCAAGCGCACGTCCAGAATGTCTTGGGTGCGGCCACGAAACATTGCCAGCGCCCGGTGCGAGGGCACGCGAGCAATCGGTTCGGCGCAATCGAAATAGTCGCGGTACTTGGCCGCGTCCACGTTGGCCGGGTCTTTGCCGCTTTGCAGTTTGCTTTGCAGCAAGCCCTCGTTCCACAGCCATTCGCGCAGGCCTTGCACCAAGGCGGGGTCTTCGGCCCAGCGCTCGCTCAGGAGGTCGCGCACGCCGTCAAGCACTGCCACCACGGTAGAGAAGTCCGGCAGCTTGTCCGGCCCCTCCTGCACCACGGGCGCGGGCAGCACATAGGCCAGGGCTTCCTGCGCCGGCACCAGATGGGGGTCGTTGAACAACGCGTCGGCCAGCGGCTCCAGGCCCGCCTCGCGCGCCAACTGGCCCTTGGTGCGGCGCTTGAGTTTGAACGGAAGGTAGATGTCTTCCAGTGCCTGCTTGGTTGCGGCGGCGTCGATGGCGGCGCGCAACTCCGGGGTCAATCGGCCCTGCTCTTCAATTGCCTTGCACACCACGATGCGGCGTTCGGCAAGCTCGCGCAAGTACGCCAAGCGGGCTTCGAGTTCGCGCAGCGCAATGTCGTCCAGGCCCCCTGTGGCTTCCTTGCGGTAGCGGGCAATAAAGGGCACGGTAGCCCCGGTATCGAGCAGCTCCACGGCGGCTTGTACCTGGGCCGCACGGGCACTGATTTCCTGCGCAATCTGCGCGATGATGTCTTGCATGAAAAACTGAGAGATGAAAAACAGGGCGCGAGTGTGCCACAGCGGCTTACAAGGCCTTGTGAACCACCGCACCCTTGAACAGATACGGCAGCCGCGGGCCAACGACTTCGGCCACGCCGCCTTTGTCTTCCACGCTGATGGCCAGTTGCAGCACGCCTGTCAGGTCAGCCTCCTTCACCGGCAGGCGCAGCGTGTCCAGCCGCGCAGCCAGTACCCCCAGCGAGCGCGGCCTGTCGTTGGCCGACAGTGCCCAAAGCTGCATGCTGTCTTCGCGGCCTTCGGCCACAGCGTTCAGACGCTGCACTTGCAACGCACCATCCTGCGGGTCCAGCGTGACCAGAAGCGCGGGCGCATTCTGCGCGTCGGTCAGCACGGCGATGTAGCGGATATGGGGCACCTGCTGCACCTGCGTCTGCAGGTGCTGTATCTGAGCCTTGAACTGCTCGAACATGCTCACGCCGGTGGTTGCGGCTATGAGCATCAGCACGGCAAAAAAAATGGTGGCTGCACGCCACCAGGGACTCACAGTACGGTTGGGTTCGGTCACGTGTGCACTACTCCAGTTGGGTTTGCGTCTGATTCTATGCGCTGGCCCCCACCGGTGCAGTAGTATTGCGGCTCCGCGCTACATCCCGAGTCCCCACACCATGGCCCGCATTCTTATTCTGTATTCCACCACCGACGGCCAGACCCTGCGCATTTGCCAGCGCCTGCAAGCCGTGGTGCAACCCTTGGGCCATGAGGCCACCGTCTTGCCGATTGACCAAAGCGCACAGGTCGATCTGGCGGGGTTTGACAAGATCGTGGTCGGTGCCAGCATCCGCTACGGCAAGCATTCGCCCATCGTGTTTGAGTTTGCGCGGCGCAACCAGGCCTTGCTCGACACCAAGCCCAACGCGTTCTTTACCGTCAACGTGGTGGCACGCAAGCCCGAGAAGAACGAGCCCGCCACCAACCCCTATATGCGCAAGTTCCTGAAACTCTCGGCCTGGACGCCGCGCGAGTTGGGTGTGTTTGCCGGCAAAATCGATTACCCCAAGTACGACACCATGGACCGCATGGTCATCCGCTTCATCATGTGGATGACCAAGGGGCCCACCCAGCCTGACGCCGTGGTTGAATTTACCGACTGGACCAAGGTCGAGGCCTTTGGCCACGTGATCGCGCAGATGCAATAGCGCAGTTGAGAGCGCCGGGCTCAGGCCTGCAGCGTGCGGTTGCGCCCTTCCTGCTTGGCGCGGTACAGCGCCGCATCGGCGCGCGCCACCGTCTCCTGGATCGGTGCGCCGCTCTGGTGCGCCGCAATGCCCGCCGAAAACGTAACCTGCAGTTCGGGATGGTCGGCCCAGATGTGGGCATGCGCAAAGTTGGTACGCAAGCGCTCAACCGCCAGAACTGCATCAGCCACCGAGGTCTCGGGCATGAGCAGGATGAACTCCTCGCCACCCCAGCGCGCCAGGATGTCGGGCCCGCGCAGCGCGGGAACTGCATGGCTGGCAAACAAGCGCAGCACCTTGTCGCCCGCAGCGTGGCCGTAGGTGTCGTTGATGCGCTTGAAGTGGTCAATGTCGAGCATGCTGATGCAAGGTGGCACCTTGTCGCGCTTGGCGCGCCGCCCTTCGTACTCCATCATCTCCAACGCATGGCGGCGGTTGGGCAACAAGGTCAGTTCGTCCTGGCGCGCCAGCAGTTCATTGCGCTCCAGCGCCAGGCGCAGCTCGCGCTTTTGCACGCGCAACTGCTCGCGCAGTGCGCTCAGGCGCGCCGCCATTTCTCCGGTCATGGTAAACACCACCGCGCAGCCGACGAAGATGATGGCCTCGGGGTGCACATCGTTGCCTTCAAGGTGCAACTGCAGCGACAGCACCATGGCCACCGCCTGCATCGCCACGGCAAAGCCGCCAAGCTGGCGGCACATGCGTGGCGTGAGCGTAAAGGCACCAAACACCAACACCAGCGGTGTAACGATCAACAGCGAGGCGCGCAGACTTGGCGTGAGCACGTAGCACATCGCCAGTATCCCCAGGGCAAAAGCCATTTGCTGTGCCGTCATGGCGGGGTCATTGAAGTGCCGGTTCCAGCCCGCGCGCATGACCACAAAGAAAGTTGCCAGCCCTACGATGGCCGTGGCGCGGATCAGCAGCGCATGCTCGGCCGTGATCAGGCCCACCGTCACCGAATACGCCTGCAGCAACAGCAGCACCGTGTACACGCCCGAGGTCAGGCACCAGAAACGCAGGCAGACGCGCTGGTAGCCGTCGCGCCCGAGCAGCCAGACCAGTCTGGGTTGGGCAACGGGAGCGATCTGGTCCATGGTCAGTGCGTGGCCAGGGCAGCGGCGCTCAGGCGCGTAGTGCCTTCCTTAACTCCACGCCCAACTCGGGCTTGTGCGCAAACGGATCGGTGGGGTTGCGCGCCTGCAGGATGTCTTCCAGCCGGGTCTGCACCGAACCAATCGATTTGGGGTGGCTGTAGATGTAAAACTGGTTGGCAGCCACGGCGTCAAACACTATCTGCGCCACTTCCACCGCCGTAACCTTGCCGCTGCCCACGGCTTTGTCGCTCATGGCCTGGCCAATCAGTTGGCTGCGGGTGGGTTTGACGCCGGGCTGCTTGTAGGCATCGGGCCGGTTGCGGTGGCTCTGGCTGATGCCGGTGGGCACAAAAAACGGGCACAGCACACTGGCGCTGATCTGCTCGGTCACCAGCGCCAGATCCTGGTACAGGGTTTCGCTTAAGGCCACGACGGCGTGCTTGCTCACGTTGTACACGCCCATATTGGGAGCGCTAAGCAGGCCCGCCATGCTGGCGGTGTTGACGATGTGGCCACGGTAATCGGGGTCCTGGGCGGCGGCTTGCAGCATCATGGGCGTGAACACGCGCACGCCGTGGGCCACGCCCATCAGGTTGACGCCAATCACCCACTCCCAGTCGGTCAGGGTGTTCTCCCAGATCAGGCCCCCTGCCCCCACCCCGGCGTTGTTGAAGACAAAGTGCGGTGCGCCAAAGCGCGCCAGCGTGGCCGCACCCAACGCCTCGACCTCGGCCGCCTTGGACACATCCACCCGCATGCCCAGCACCGCCGCACCGGCAGCCTGGACTTCGGCCACGGCCTTGGCGAGCGCGTCCTGCTGCACGTCGGCCAGCACCAGATTCATGCCACGCGCAGCAGCAATGCGGGCACACTCCAGCCCAAAGCCCGAGCCCGCGCCCGTGAGCACGGCAGTCTTGCCCTTGAAGTCGGTAATCATGGAATGTGCCTTTCGTTCAGATCAACTTGACCAGTTGCTTGCCAAAATTCTTGCCCTTGAGCAGGCCCAAAAAGGCTTCAGGTGCGGCAGCCAACCCCTGAGCCACAGACTCGCGCGCACGCAGCTTGCCGCTGGCGACCAGCGCGCCGAGTTCGGCCAGCGCCTCGGGCCACACTTCCATGTGCTCGCTGACGATAAAGCCCTGCACCAGGAGGCGCTGCATCAGGATCAGCGCGGGGTAGCTCATCGGCAGCGGCGCGCCGTCGTACCCGGCAATCATGCCGCACACGGCGATGCGGCCAAAGGCGTTCATGCGCGGCATCACGGCGTCAAGCACCATCCCGCCCACGTTCTCAAAATACCCGTCAATGCCATCCGGGCAGACCGCCGCCAGCGCCTTGGACAGCGAGTGTGCGTTGTCGTAGAGCTTGTAGTCGATGCAGGCGTCAAAGCCGAGTTCGTCCACCGCGTAGGCGCATTTGTCGGGGCCGCCGGCAATACCCACGGTGCGGCAGCCTCGCGCCTTGCTCAGGGCGCCAAAGGCACTGCCCACGGCCCCTGCGGCGGCACTCACCACCATGGTCTGGCCCGGCTGCGGCTGGCAAATCTTGACCAGCCCGTACCAGGCCGTCACACCGGGCATGCCCACCGCACCAAGGTAGGCGCTCAAAGGGATGTGCGTGGTGTCCACCTTGCGCAGGGCACCCACTTGGGTTGCGTCTGCCACGCTGTATTCCTGCCAGCCACCCATGCCCACTACCTTGTCGCCCACGGCAAAGCGCGGGTGACGGGACGCGACTACCTCGCCAACCGTGCCGCCCTGCATGGTCTGACCCAGGGGCTGTGGCTGGGCGTAGCTCTTGGCGTCGTTCATGCGCCCGCGCATGTAGGGGTCCAGACTCAGGTAGTGGTGGCGCACCAGCACCTGGCCGTCCTGCAGCGCTGCGGTCTCACTGGTGACGGCCTTGAAGTTGCTGGTCTGGGCCTGCCCAACCGGGCGGTTGTCGAGAAGAATTTGGTGGTTGACGGGCATGGTGGTGGTTCCTCGGGGTTGCTGTTGTTGTCTTGGCTACCAGCGCAATGTAAACCGGCACCGATTAATCGGTGCGTATGGGGTCTTGTGCGACGTTGAGCGCGTGGCTGCTCTTGGCGCCGGTGGGCAGCCGTTTGACAAACTTGAAGGTGCCGGTGGCGTGCGCGCAGGCGCGCCCGGCGCTGTCGTACACGGTGGACTGGGTAAAGGCCAGGGTCGCGCTCAGGTGCAGCAGCGTGCCACGCGCCACCAGCGCACCTTGCGCGGGTTGCATGAAACTGGTCTTCATCTCGATCGTCACGATGCCCACGTCGGGCTGCTTGCTGCGCGCCGCCGTGGCCATGGAGACATCGAGCAAGGTCATGAGCGCGCCGCCGTGCGTCACCGAAAACGAGTTCAGGTGCTCGGGCTTGGGCGTGTAATGGATTTCAGAGTGGCCGTTGTCAAACGCGACCAGTTCAAACCCCAAATGGCGGACAAACGGGATCTCGACCCCAAAGCCCACCACCCGGTCCCAGCCGCCGTCAACCACCGGTCACCACGCTCACGCCGCCATCGACCGCCAGCCATTGGCCGGTGATGTGCTTGCCTGCGTCGGAGGCAAACAGCAGGCACACGCCCTTGAGGTCTTCGTCGTCGCCCAGGCGCTTGAGCGGCGCACCCGCTGCCAGCCGTTCTTCGCCCAGTGCCTTGAGCGTGCCCGCCGTCATCTTGCTCGGGAAGAAGCCCGGGCAGATGGCGTTGACCGTGATGTTGTAGCGGCCCCATTCGGCGCCGAGCGTGCGCGTGAAGTTGATGACCGCGCCCTTGGAGGTGTTGTAGGCAATGGTTTGCAGCCCGGCCGGGTTGCCGTTGAGCCCGGCAATGGACGCCACATTGATGATGCGCCCGCTGCGCCGCGCAATCATGCTGCGCTTGGCAATCGCCTGGCTGAGCAAAAAGTAACCGCGCACGTTGAGGTTCATCACCTTGTCCCAGGCGTCGATGGGGTGGCTCTCGGCCGGCGCGCCCCAGGTGGCACCGGCGTTGTTGACCAGTATGTCCACGTCGCCCATGCGTTGCAGGGTCTCGTCGGCCAGGCGCTCGATCTCGCTGTCCTTGGCGCAGTCGGCGGCACACCAGCGCGCATCGATTCCGGCGGCCTGCAATTCGGCCACGGCTTGTTCCAGGTCCTGCGCCTTGCGCGAACTGATCATGATGCGGGCACCGGCCTCGCCCAGGGCGTGGGCCAGTTGCAGGCCCAGGCCGCGCGAGGCGCCTGTCACCAGGGCGGTCTTGCCGCGCAGGTCAAATAGTTGCTGAATGGTTCGCGTCATCGTTGTGTCTCCTAGAACGCCGCTTGCGGAAAATCGGCACAGGTGGCGTCACGCACTTGTACCACGCTGAGCCAGGCACCGATCTTGGGCAACTCGTAGCGGAAGAAGTAGCGCGTAGCACCCAGGCGACCCTGGGTGGCGGGCTGCGCCTGCGCGGTATCACCCTGCAAGGCGGCGGTGGCTACGTCCAGCCAGATCCAGGCCAGCACGGTGTGGCCAAAGGCCTGCATATAGGGCACGGCATTGGCCAGCGCCAGCGCCGGGTCGGTGCCGGACCAGGCACCAAGCGTGGCGGTGTGGACTTGCTTCAAGGCACCCTGGAGCGCACTGGCGTACTCGCGCAACTCGGCGTGCTGTGCGGCGCGCCCGGCGGTGGCACCCATGCGCTGTGCCAGTAGCTGCAAGCCCCTGCCCTGCTCCATCAGCACCTTGCGCCCGAGCAGGTCCATCGCCTGGATGCCGTGCGCGCCTTCGTGGATCATGTTGAGGCGGTTGTCGCGCCAATACTGTTCGACCGGAAAGTCGCGGGTGTAGCCGTAGCCGCCATGCACCTGGATCGCCAGCGAATTGGCCTCCAGACACCATTCGCTGGGCCAGCTCTTGGCAATCGGCGTGAGCACCTCCAGCAGCAGGCGTGCCTCATCGGCCACCGGTGCGTCTGCGGTGTGCTGCTCGTCCACCAGGCGCGCGCAGTACAGCTCCAGCGCGAGCGCGCCTTCGCAATACGCTTTTTGCGCCAGCAGCATGCGCTTGACGTCGGCGTGTTCGATGATTGGCACCTGGGGTTGCGACGGGTCTTTGCCGCCAGCGCCCACGGGGCGGCCCTGGGGCCGGTTGCTGGCGTAGTCGAGCGCGGCGTAGTAGCCCGCCAGCCCGAGCATGGTGGCTGCAATGCCGACACCAATGCGCGCCTCGTTCATCATGTGGAACATGCACTGCAAGCCCTTGCCCGGTTCCCCCACCAGATAGCCGATGGCACCTGCGCCCTGGCCGTCCAGACCGCCTTGGCGCAACGGGAACTTGCCCTCGCCAAAATTGAGCAGCGTATTGGTGGTGCCGCGCCAACCGAGCTTGTGGTTCAAGCCTGCCAGCGCCACGTCGTTGCGCTCGCCGGTGAGTTCGCCCTGGGCGTTGACCATGCGCTTGGGAACGATGAACAGCGAGATGCCGCGCGTGCCCGGCACCAGCTTGCCCTGCGCGTCGGGGATCTTGGCCAGCACCAGGTGGATGATGTTTTCGGTCAGGTCGTGCTCGCCCGCCGAAATCCACATCTTGTTGCCCTTGAGGCGGTAGCGGGCACCAAGTGGATCGGCGGCATAGTCCGCACCATCGGGCAAGGCGCGCGTGGCCACGTCCGACAGGCTCGAGCCCGCTTGCGGCTCGGACAGGCACATGGTGCCCGACCAGCGGCCTGAGAACTCGTTCCTGGCAAACACCTCCTGCTGCATGGCGCTGCCGTGCGTCATCAGCAGATTGGCGTTGCCGGTGGTGAGCATTCCCGAGCCAATGCTGACCGAGGCGCAGGCGAAGAACGCGTTGGCAGCAGCCTCGACACTGTAGGGCAGTTGCATGCCGCCCACGTCGTAGTCCTGCGCCGCGCTGAGCATGCCCGACTCTGCGTAGGCGCGCTGCGCCTCAAAGGTGGCCTGCGGCAGGATGACACGCTCGCCATCAAAGTGCGGCTCCTGCACGTCCACCAGACGGTTGAATGGCGCGTACTTCTCGCGGGCAATGCGCTCGCAGGTATCGAGCACGGCGTCAAACGTCTCGCGCGCATGGTCGCTAAAGCGTGCGCGCTCGGTGAGCGCGGCGGTATCGAGCCAGTCGTACAGCAAAAACGCGATGGTGGCGCGCAGTCGCATCAAAGCACTTCAAAAATGCCTGCAGCGCCCATGCCGCCGCCAATGCACATGGTCACGCACACGCGCTTGGCGCCGCGGCGCTTGCCTTCAATCAGGGCGTGGCCGGTCAGGCGCTGGCCGCTCACACCGTAGGGGTGGCCCACGGCAATTGCGCCGCCGTTGACGTTGAGGCGATCGGCTGGAATGCCCAGGCGGTCGCGGCAGTACAGCACCTGCACGGCAAAGGCTTCGTTGAGTTCCCACAGATCGATGTCGTCGATCTTCAGGCCCAGGCGCGCGAGTACCTTGGGGATGGCAAACACCGGGCCAATGCCCATTTCGTCGGGCTCGCATCCGGCCACGGCAAAGCCCAGGAAGCGCCCGAGCGGCTTGAGGCCCTTTTGCTCGGCAATTCTTTCGTGCATCACCACCACCGCGCCCGCGCCGTCAGAAAACTGGCTGGCGTTACCGGCAGAAATCAGGCCGCCCGGAACTGCCGAGCGCAGGCCGCAAATGCCTTCGTAGGTAGTGTCGGCACGAATGCCTTCGTCGTCGCTGACGGTGACCTGCCTGGTCATCAATCCCATCACCTTGTCCGCCACGCCCATGGTGACGGTGATCGGGGCAATCTCGTCCTTGAACAGTCCGCCAGCGAGCGCCTTGCCGACTTTTTGCTGGCTGGCGGCACCGTATTGGTCCATGGCCTCGCGCCCGATGTTGTAGCGCTTGGCCACGTTTTCGGCGGTTTGCAGCATGTTCCAGTAGATCTCGGGCTTGTTCTTGACCAGCCAGGGGTCGGCCAGCATGTGCTGGTTCATCTCCTGCTGTACGCACGAGATCGCTTCCACCCCACCGGCAACAAAGATATCGCCTTCGTTGGCGATGATGCGCTGCGAGGCCATCGCAATCGTTTGCAGGCCCGAGGAGCAAAAGCGGTTGATGGTCATGCCCGACGTAGTGACCGGGCAACCGGCACGCAGCGCCGCCTGGCGGGCGATGTTGGCGCCGGTGGCCCCTTCGGGCGTGGCGCAGCCCATCAGCACGTCTTCCACCTCGCCGGGTTCAATCCCGGCGCGCTGGATGGCGTGCTCGACCGCATGGCCGGCCAGCGTGGCGCCATGGGTCATGTTGAACGAGCCCTTCCAGCTCTTGGCCAGGGGCGTGCGTGCAGTGGAGACGATTACGGCGGATGTCATGGATAGTTCCCTCGAAAAAAAGTCGGAAGCAGTTGCAAAGCGGGTTCAGAACGCCTGGGCCTTGCTACCCTGGCCGATGAGGCGCAAGTAAAAGCGAATGGCGTCGGCGTAGTTGGCGGCGGAAAGGCGTTCGTTGGTGCCGTGGAAGCGCTTGAGGTCTTCGGCATTGGCGCGCACCGGTGAAAACTTGAATACGTGGTCGCTGATCTGGCCATAGTGGATGGAGTCGGTCCCGGCGATCATCAACCCCGGTGCCACCAGCGCATCCGGAAAGACTTCGCGGATGGTGGTGTTGAGCAAGCGGTATTGGTTGGAATCGGTGGGTGCCACCTTCGAGGCGTTGACCGCACCGGGCAGTGCAAAGAGCTCAAACTTGTCCGAACTCACGGCCTTGCTGACCTGGGTGCGCATGTGCTCGAGCACCTGCTCCTTGGTGTCACCCGGCAGTATGCGGAAATTGACCGTGGCCTCGGCACGCCCGGGCAGCACGTTTTCCTTGTTGCCCGCGTTCACGATGGTCAGCGCCGTGGTGGTGCGCAGCATGGCGTTGGTACTCGAAGCGCCTTCCAACTGCTTTTGCACCACCGGCCCAAACAGCCACAGGTTGGACAGGGCTACGCGCGAGAAGCCGCCCATTTCGGGGGCGAGCGTGTCGAACATCTCTCCGGCAATGCCGCGCAGGCCACCGGGCAACTGCTCGTCGTCAAGCCGCTTGAGCGCGGCACTCATCATGGCAATGGCGCTGGTGCCCTTGGGCGGCGGCATGGATGAGTGCCCGGGCGTTGCCGCCATCTTGAGCACCACCGACATATAGCCCTTCTCGGCCACGCCAATCATGGCGGCGGGCTTGGTCAGGCCCGGCAGAATACCGTCGAGTACCAACAGGCCTTCGTCAATCACAAAGTCGAGTTGCACCTTGCGCTCCTTGAGCAGCGCGGCAATCTTGGCCGCACCGCGCAGGCCGCCCACTTCCTCGTCGGCACCAAAGGCCAGGTACACCGTGCGCTCGGGCTGGAAACCGCTGGCCAGGAGTTGCTCAACGGCTTCGAGCTCGGACATCAGGTTACCCTTGTCGTCCCAGGAGCCACGGCCCCAGACAAAGCCGTCCTTGATTTCGCCGGCAAACGGTGCCACCTGCCAGTCACCCTCGGTTCCCGGCGCAATCGGCACCACGTCCTGGTGCGCCATGAACATGATCGGGCGCGCCTTGGGGTCGGTGCCCTGCCAGGTGTAGAGCAGGTTCAAGTCGCCCACCAACTCGCGCTTGAGCGTGGCATGCACCTTGGGAAAGCGCGCTTGCAGCAAAGCATGGAACTGCTTGAACTGGTCGGTATTGAGCGCAGCATCGTCACGCGACGAAACGGTATGCAGGCGCACCGCCTCGGCCAGGCGCGCGGCCGCACCAGCCTCGTCCACCTTGGCCGCAGCCAGCGGTGCCACCACCAGTTGACGCGAGCCCTTGCGCGCCGTGTTGATGCCCAGCACAGCCACCAACAGCACCAGCACAGCCAGCAGGCCCAGAGCGATCTTGCGGATCACGTGGTGTCCCTAGTTAAAGGTCTTGCCTTCGGCGGCCAGGCGTTCGAGTAATGGCGCGGGCTTCCAGAAGGTGGCGTCGTCGTGCGGGTTCTGGGCAAAGCGGTTCATGGCTTGCACCACGTTGAACAAGCCGATCTGGTCGGCATAGTTCATCGGCCCACCCCGGTAGGCCGGGAAGCCGTAGCCAAAGATGTAGACGATGTCGATGTCGCTGGCCTTGTTGGCAATGCCGTCTTCCAGAATATGGGCGGCTTCGTTCACCAGCGAAAACACCAGGCGTTGCACGATTTCCTCGTCCGAAATCTTGCGCGGCGTAATGCCCAGCGACTTGCGGTGCTCCTCAATCATTGCCACCACCTCGGCGTTGGGAATGGCGTCGCGTTTGCCAGCCACGTAGTCGTACCAGCCCGCGCCGGTCTTCTGGCCAAAGCGCCCTTTCTCGCACAGCAGGTCGGCGGTCTTGCTGTATTTCATGCCGGGCTTTTCCACGTAGCGGCGCTTGCGAATCGCCCAGCCAATGTCGTTACCCGCCAGGTCGCCCATGCGGAACGGGCCCATGGCAAAACCGAATTTTTCAATCGCCTTGTCCACCTGCGCGGGGGTGCAGCCCTCGTCGAGCAGGAAGCCGCCCTGGCGCCCGTATTGCTCGATCATGCGGTTGCCGATAAAGCCGTCGCACACGCCCGAGACCACCGCCGTCTTCTTGATCTTCTTGGACACCGCCATCACGGTGGCTATCACGTCCTTGGCGGTGTTGGCACCGCGCACCACTTCGAGCAGCTTCATCACATTGGCCGGGCTGAAGAAGTGCAGACCGACCACGTCCTGAGGCCGCTGGGTAAAGGCCGCGATTTTGTTGAGGTCCAGCGTCGAGGTGTTGGACGCCAGAATCGCACCAGGCTTCATCACCCGGTCGAGTTCCTTGAACACCGCTTCCTTGACGCCAATTTCTTCAAACACTGCCTCAATCACCAGGTCGGCCTGGGCCAAATCGTCGTAGGCCAAGGTGGTGGAAAGCAAGGCCATGCGTTGGTCGTACTTGTCCTGTTTGAGCTTGCCCTTCTTGACCTGCGCTTCGTAGTTCTTGCGGATGGTGGCGACACCTCGGTCGAGTGCTTCCTGCTTCATCTCCAGCATCTTGACCGGCACACCGGCGTTGAGGAAGTTCATGGCAATGCCGCCGCCCATGGTGCCCGCGCCGATGATCGCCACCAACTTGATCGGGCGTTGCGGCGTATCGGATGGCACATCGGGAATTTTGGACGCGGCGCGCTCCGACAAAAACAGGTGGCGCAGCGATTTGCTCTCGGGCGTGAACATCAGGCCGATGAAGATCTCGCGCTCCAGCGCCATACCAGCGTCAAAACTGTTCTTGGTGGCGGCCTGCACGGCATCGAGACACTTGCCCGGTGCCGGGTAGTTCTTCGACATGCCCTTGACCATGTTGCGCGCAAACTGGAAGTAGGCGTCGCCCTGCGGGTGCTTGCATGGCAGGTTGCGCACCAGCGGCAGTGGACGCGCCTCGGCCACCGAGCGTGCAAACGTCAGCGCCTCTTGCGCAAGCGTCTCGGCCGAGGCCGCCATCTTGTCAAACAGCTTCTGGCCCGGCAGCATCGCCAGCATCTCGCTCTTGATGGCTTCGCCGCTGACGATCATATTGAGCGCAGGTTCCACCCCCAGGGCGCGCGGCAGGCGCTGCGTGCCGCCCGCGCCGGGCAGCAAACCGAGCTTGACCTCGGGCAGCGCCACGCTGGTGCCGGGCGCGGCAATGCGGTAGTGGCAGCCCAGCGCCAACTCCAACCCGCCGCCCATCACCACGCTATGGATCGCAGCCACCACCGGCTTGCTGGACTTCTCGATCACGCCAATGACGCTGAGCAGATTGGGCTCCTGCATCGCGCGGTCGGTACCAAACTCCTTGATGTCTGCGCCGCCCGAAAACGCCGCACCGGCACCGGTGATGACAATGGCCTTGACTGCCGCATCGGCATTGGCCTGGGCCAAGCCTTGTGCAATGCCCTGGCGCGTGGCCAGCCCCAAGCCGTTGACCGGTGGGTTGTTCAAAGTGATTACGGCGACGTCGCCATGGGCTTGGTATTGCGCGGTCATGCTTGCATTCCTCGGGAAAAATAGGACTACCAGAATAGAACGGTCGTTCTATTCAAAATTGTAGGCCGATTTCGCCAGCAAGGTAGGCCGCTTGTCCCACCTGCGACAAGGTGCCGCCATTGAACCGCCATTGAAGCGCATTGGAACCTTATTCCTCGCGAGGCCGCACACTTCGTCCTCGCGAGGCACTCCCACCTCAGTCATCGCGAGGCCTTCAGGCCGTGGCGATCCATGGCTTCATGCCTGCATGGATTGCCGCGCTACGCTCGCAATGACGATCCATATTCCTCGCGATGACCAACCGGGCACGATCCGCCGTCAGACCTCCAGCCATTCCTTGCGAATGGCGGCGTTGTTGCGTAGTTGGTCGGGGCTGCCGTCGAAGACGATGCTGCCGTGGCCCATGACGAAGCAGCGGTCGGAGATGTGCATGGCGATGGTGAGCTTTTGCTCGATCAGCAGCACCGATACGCCGCGCTGGCGCAGCGCCTGCAGGTACTGCGCCACCAGTTCCACGATCTTGGGCGCCAGTCCTTCGGTGGGTTCGTCGATGATGATCAGGTCGGGGTCGCCCATGAGGGTGCGGCACAGGGTCAGCATTTGCTGTTCGCCGCCCGAGAGCACACCAGCTTCAGTGTGCTCGCGCTCCTTCAGGCGCGGGAACATGCGGTACATGTCGTCAAAGCTCCAGCGCGCATTGCGCTGGCCGCGTTTTTGGCCCAGCAGCAGGTTCTGGTGCACCGTGAGTTTGGGGAAGATGTCGCGGCTCTCGGGCACGTAGCCAATGCCTGCGTGGGCGATTTCAAAGGTCTTGCGCCCCAGCGCCTGCTGGCCCTTCCACAGCACCGAACCCTGGCACGCCACCAGCCCCATGATGGCCTTGGCGGTGGTCGAGCGCCCCGAACCGTTGCGCCCCAGCAGTGCGACGATTTCGCCCTGCCCCACGTGCAGGTTGACGCCATGGAGCACATGGCTTTTGCCATAGAAGGCGTGCAGGTCGGTCACCTTCAGCATGCAGCCCCCGCCTGTGCGTCGGCCACGCTGGAGCCCAGGTAGGCCTCTTGCACGCGCGCGTCGGCGCGTACTGCCTGCGGCGTGTCAAACGCCAGCACTTCGCCATACACCACCACGGCAATCTTGTCGGCCAGCCCAAACACCACGCCCATGTCGTGCTCTACCGTAAGCAGTGTCTTGCCCTCGGTAACTTCGCGGATGAGCGCGATAAATCGTGTGGTTTCGCTCTTGCTCATGCCGGCCGTGGGTTCGTCCAACAGGATCACGTTGGCACCACCGCCAATGGTGATGCCAATCTCCAGCGCGCGCTGCTCGGCGTAGGTGAGGTTCATGGCCAACACGTCGCGTTTTTTCTCCAGGTGAATCATCTGCATCAGTTCGAGCGCGCGCGCGTTGGCGTCGGTCAACCCGGAGAGAAACTTGAGAAATGTGTAGCGGTAGCCCAGGCTCCAGAGCACGCTGCAGCGCAGGTTCTCAAACACGCTGAGCTTGGGAAAGATATTGGTGATCTGAAAACTGCGCGACAGACCCAGGCGGTTGATCTCGAACGGCTTTTTACCCTGGATCGGTGTGCCATTGAGAAGAATCTCGCCCCGCGTAGGCGCAAAGCGCCCGCTGATCAGGTTGAACAAGGTGGACTTGCCCGCGCCGTTGGGGCCAATGATGCCCACGCGCTCACCCGGGCGCACCGCCAGATCGATGCCACGGATGATCTCGGCGCGGCCAAAGCTCTTGTGTACGTCTTTGAGCTCCAGGGCGAATTCACTGGCGGGTGCCATCAGGAAGACCTCCGCTGCGTTTCTTTCTCGATGAACTCATGAATCAGGTGCCACTCACGCGCGAACTGGCGTCGGATCAGCTCAAACAGCGCCAGTCCGGTGGCCATCACATAGACCGCACCAAACCAACTGTTTGCGCCCGCAGCGTCAAGCGTGGCGCCCAGAAACTGCAGCTCGGTACCCTGCCCTGCGCTGAGTTGCAGGTGGTAGGTCATCTCCACCATGGCCGACGCGCCCAGCAGTGCCACCAGTGCGGTAAACGCCAGCCCCACGTAGCTCACCCACAACTGGCGCAGCTTGCCAAACGCGGCCACGCGCACGTTCATCATGATCAGGCTGGCCAAGCCGCCCGGTGCGTACATCACCATGAATAAGAAGATCAGGCCCAGGTACAGCAGCCAGGCTTTGGTGAACTCGCTAAACAGCACAAACGCCAGCACCATGAGAATCGCGCCCAGGATGGGTCCAAAGAAGAACGTGGCACCACCGAGAAAGGTGAACAACAGGTAGGCACCCGAGCGCGCCGCACCCACCACCTCGGCGGTGACGATTTCAAAGTTCATCGCGCCCAACCCGCCCGCAATGCCGGCAAAAAAACCGGCAATGATGAACGAGGTGTAGCGCACGCGTTGCGTGTTGTAACCCACAAACTCCACCCGCTCGGGGTTGTCGCGCACGGCGTTGAGCATGCGCCCCAGCGGCGTTTGGGTAAATGCGTACATGGCCGCCACCGCCAGAAAGGTGTACACCGCAATCAGGTAATAGACCTGGATCGCCGGGGCGTAGGTGATGCCCAGAAAAGCCTTGCCAATCACCCGGTTGCCCGAGACGCCGCCCTCGCCGCCAAAAAACTCAGGCACCATCAGCGACATGGCAAACACCAGCTCGCCCATGCCCAGCGTGATCATGGCAAAGGTGGTGCCGGCCTTGCGCGTGGTGACGTAGCCCAGGAGCGCAGCAAAGCCCATGCCGGCCGCACCGCCGACCAGCGGTACCAGCGAGACCGGCATCGGCAGGGTTCCGGCCGAGACGGCATTGAGCGCGTGGATGGCCATGAACGCGCCCAGCCCGGTGTACACCGCGTGCCCGAAGCTGAGCATGCCGCCTTGCCCCAGCAGCATGTTGTAGGACAGGCAGGCCACAATCGCGATGCCCATTTGCGACAGCACCGTAAGCGCCAGACCGCTGCTGAAAAACAGCGGCGTAACGGCCAGCACCAGGGCAAACAGCGCCCACGTGGGCCAACTGCCAGAGGTCAGGTTATGCAGGGAAAAGGCGCGCCGCATCACTAACCTTCACGCGTACCGAGCAGGCCCTTGGGCCGGAAAATCAAAATCAGCACCAGAAACAGGTACGGCAAGATGGGCGCGACCTGCGACAGCGTGAGCTTGACCAGGGTATTGCCCAGCGCACCCGCTCCGAGTTGCAGCCCGAGTTGCTGCGCCACGGTGGCCACCGAGTAGTCAAAAGCCACGGCAAAGGTCTGGATCACGCCAATCAACAGCGATGCCAGAAACGCCCCCGAGAGCGAGCCCATGCCACCCACCACCACCACCACAAAGATGACCGACCCCACCGTGGCCGCCATGGCGGGTTCTGTGAGGTAGGTGCTGCCACCAATCACCCCGGCCAGACCTGCCAGCGCCGCCCCGGCACCAAACACCAGCATGAACACGCGCGGCACGTTGTGCCCCAGGGCCTCCACCGCTTCCGGGTGCGTAAGCGCTGCCTGGATCACCAGCCCAATGCGGGTATGGGTCAGCAGCAGCCACACCGACAGCAGCATCACCAGGGCTACCAGCATCATGAAGCCGCGCGTGGCCGGAAACGGCGAGCACACCACGCGCACCGCAGCATCGGCTGCGCTGCACAGTTCCGCCGGAGCCGCACCCCAGAGCAGTTGCAGGCCCTGGACCGAATGGTTGATCAGCGTGAACGCCGGGCCTTGCAGCACCTCGGGCGGGTGAAACTCCAGCGCGATGCGCCCCCACACCAACTGCACCAACTCCAGCACCACGTAGGACAGGCCAAAGGTGATCAGCAGTTCGGGCACATGGCCAAACTTGTGCACACGGCGCAGGCAGACACGCTCAAACCCGGCACCGAACGCGCCCACCACCAAAGGTGCGATCACCAGCGCCGGCCAAAAGCCCACCCACTGGGCGATGCTGTAGCCCACATAGGCCCCCAGCATGTAAAAGCTCGCGTGCGCAAAGTTGAGCACGCCCATCATGCTGAAGATCAGCGTCAAGCCCGAACTCAGCAGGAACAGCAACAGGCCATAGCTCAGCCCGTTGAGCATCGAGATAATGAAAAACTCCATGGATGGTTCCGAGATTTCAGTCAGAGGTCGAAATTTAAGACACAGTTCGCGTTAACGCGCCACCACGTCATAAAGGTTACCGTCACTGCGAGGAGCGAAGCGACGTGGCAGTCCATGACTTCATGCCCGCATGGATTGCCGCGCTCCGCTCGCAATGACAACCTTTCGCTCTTCCCCGTCATCGCGAGGCCTTCCCACTCAGTCATCGTGCGGCCTTCCCTCTCCGTCATCGCGAGGCCATGCCACACCCTCGTCATCGCGAGGCCGTCAGGCCGTGGCGATCCATGACTTCGGCTTGCAAGACTCCCCACATCAAGAGAGCCAATCAGGGACGCTTCATCTGGCAACTGGTGGGCGTGCTGGAGACGTAGTTGGGGTACTCCTTGAGCGGTGCCAGCGTCATGCCGGTGTTCTCGGGGCTGTAGGGGTATTTCTTGTCGGCCTTTTGCCAGACCGTGATGTAGAGCGGCTGCTGCAACTGGTGGTCGGTCTTGCGCATTTCCACTTCGCCGTTGAAGCTGTCAACCTTCAGGCCTTCAAGCGCTGCGGCCACCTTGAGCGGATCGGTCGACTTGGCCTTGGCCATGGCCGCCCCCAGGGTCTGGAAGATGCGGATGGTGGCACCGGTGTAGAAGTCGTCGTTGTACTTGGCCTTGAACTCGTACATCCACTTGTCCATCCGCCCACCCATGTTGTAGTGGTTGTAGGCAATCTGGTAGACGCGCCCAGCCCCATTGGTGCCCAATGCGGTGGGCGTGCCGGTCACGCCAGCGTAGTAGGTAAAGAACTTGCCGGTGTAGCCGCCTTCGTTGGCCGCCTTGACCAGCAGCGACAGGTCCGAGCCCCAGTTGCCGGAGACCACGGTGTCAGCGCCGGAAGCCTTGATCTTGGCGATGTAGGGCGCAAAGTCGCGCACTTGCGCCAGGGGGTGCAGGTCTTCGCCCACGATCTGGATGTCGGGGCGCTTGCGCGCCAGGGTTTCCTTGGTGTACTTGGCAACCTGAACGCCGTGCGAGTAGTTCTGCCCCAGGATGTAAACCTTCTTGATGTCCTTCTGGGTTTCCATGAAGCTCGACATCGCTTCCATCTTCATTGAGGTGTCGGCGTCAAAGCGGAAGTGCCAGTAGCTGCACTTGCTGTTGGTGAGGTCGGGGTCTACCGCCGAGTCGTTGAGGTAGATGACTTCCTTGCCGGGGTTGCGTTCGTTGTACTTGCTGACCGCATCGGTCAGCGCCAACGCCACCGATGAGCCATTGCCCTGGATGATGTAGCGCGCCCCCTGGTCGATGGCGGCCTTGAGCGCGTTCAAACTTTCGGTGGGGCTGAGCTTGTTGTCGATGCCGGTGACTTCGAACTTGACGCCCGCCGGGTTGCCCGCGCCGCTGAACTTCTCGGCAAAAAACTGGTAACCCTTGAGCTGGCTGATGCCCACCGGACCGAGCAGTCCGGTCAGGGGGTCGATGCGCACCATTTTGACGGTTTCGCCCTTTTGCGCCATGGCCGAACTGGCACACAGCAGACAAGTCACCACGGCCAACGATTTCATTGCAAACTTCATGGTATCCCTCCTGTAAATCACATTGCCCTCAAGCGTACAAGCTATCGGGCGGCGCAACGCGAGGGATTTCCCGTAGGCGGTATCACCAAGGCGACTGGCGTCGCCCGGGTGAGAGGCTTGCCTGTCAATCAGACCGTGGGCAGCTTGTAGTCTTTGAGGACTTCGCGCAACTTGGTCTTTTGCATCTTGCCGGTGCCGCCCAGCGGAATGGCGTCGACAAACACCACGTCATCGGGGATTTGCCATTTGGCGGTCTTGCCTTCGTAAAAGGCGATCAGTTCGTCGCGTGTGACCTCCATGCCGGGCTTCTTGACCACTGTAATGATGGGGCGCTCGTCCCACTTGGGGTGCTTCATGCCAATGCACGCAGCCATGGCCACGGCCGGGTGCGCCATGGCAACGTTCTCGACATCAATCGAGCTGATCCACTCGCCACCGGACTTGATCACGTCCTTGCTGCGGTCGGTAATCTGCATGTAGCCGTCGGCGTCGATGGTGGCCACGTCGCCGGTGGGGAACCAGCCGTCCACCAGCGGCGAGCCGCCCTCGGCCTTGAAGTAGTCGCTGATCACCCAGGGTCCCTTGACCAGCAAGTCGCCATAGGCCTTGCCGTCCCAAGGCAGGTCTTTGCCATCCTCGCCCACGATCTTCATGTCGACGCCGAAAATGCTGCGCCCCTGCTTCAGGCGCACCTTCATCTTGTCCGCCGAATCCAGCGGCAAGTGCTTGTTCTTGAGCGTGCACACCGTTCCCAGCGGCGACATTTCGGTCATGCCCCAGGCGTGCAGCACTTCCACACCGTACTGGTCGTTAAAGGCGGCAATCATGGCCGGCGGGCAGGCTGACCCGCCAATCACCGTGCGCTTGAGGGTAGAAAACTTGAGGTTGCCCGCATGCATATGGGCCAGCATCATCTGCCACACGGTGGGCACGCCCAGGGCGTAATTCACTTTCTCGGACTCAATGAGTTCAAAGATCGACTTGCCATCCATGGCCGGCCCCGGAAACACCAGCTTGGCACCGGTCATGGCCGCCGAATACGGAATACCCCAGGCGTTGACATGGAACATGGGCACCACCGGCAGCACGCAGTCGCGCGCGCTCAGGCTCAGGGCATCGGGCAAGGCGGCTGCCATTGCATGCAACATGGTTGAACGGTGGCTGTAGAGCGCTGCCTTGGGGTTGCCAGTGGTGCCGCTGGTGTAGCACATGCTCGAAGCCGAGTTTTCGTCAAAGCTGGGCCAGGTGTAGGTTGACGACTGGGCGCCAATCCAGGCTTCGTAGCTCTGCAGACCGGGGATGCCGCTGTCGGCGGGAAGCTTGTCGGCATCGCACAGGGCAATGTAATGCTTGACCGTGTGGCAGCGTGCATGGATGGCCTTGATGATGGGCAGGAAGCTCATGTCAAAGCACAGCACTTTGTCTTCTGCGTGGTTGACAATCCAGGCAATCTGTTCGGGGTGCAGGCGCGGGTTGAGCGTGTGCAGCACGCGGCCAGTGCCGCTCACACCAAAGTACAACTCCAGGTGGCGGTAGCCGTTCCAGGCCAGCGTGGCCACGCGGTCACCGAACGCCAGGTTCATCTGGTCGAGCGCATTGGCCGCCTGGCGAGAACGCACTGCAGCCTCCTTGTAGGTATAGCGGTGGATGTCGCCTTCAACCCGGCGGGAAACCACCTCTGCCTCGCCGTGGTGGCGTTCGGCAAATTCGATCAACGACGAAATCAGCAACTGTTGGCTTTGCATTAACCCGAGCATGGCGCATATCTCCTGAAATAAATGGGGAACATTGTCGCGCAGCTTCGCGCGCGTGGCCGCATGGTACCCCTTTCAAGCCCCCAACAATGCAGGGAGATAGTCAAGTGCGGGACAATTCCGCAATGACAAATTGCCCCCCGAACGCGTTCGCCTCGCGCCCCTGCTTGCAGCCCAGCGGCAGCGCGCGCGCTCTTGGCGAGGCGTTCTTTGTTGCCACCCCTACCGCCACCCTGCCCGACCCCTACTGGGTGGGGCGCAGCGTGGCCCTGGCGCAAGAGCTTGGCCTCTTTGGCGTGGCCGAGGGCGACCCTGCCTGGTTGCAACTCTTGAGCGGCAACAGTCCAGTGCATGAGGTTGCGCCGCTGGCGGGCGTGTACAGCGGCCACCAGTTTGGCGTGTGGGCCGGGCAACTTGGCGACGGGCGCGCGCACCTGCTCGGCGAGGTGGCGGGCCAGGAAATCCAGCTCAAGGGCGCGGGCCTGACACCGTTTTCGCGCATGGGCGATGGGCGCGCGGTGCTGCGCTCGAGCATCCGCGAGTTTTTGTGCAGCCAGGCGATGCACGCGCTGGGCATACCCACCACCCGGGCCTTGTGCGTTACCGGCTCCGACTTGGGCGTGCAGCGCGAGACGCTGGAGACGGCGGCGGTGGTGGCGCGCGTGGCACCGAGCTTTATCCGCTTTGGCCACTTTGAGCACTTCTGCCACCACGACCAGCACGCGCAGTTGCGCCAGTTGGCCGATTTTGTGATCGCGCGCTTTTACCCCGACTGTCTGGCTGCGGCGCCCTCCACGGGCAACGCCTACGCGCGACTGCTGCATGCCGTGACCGAGCGCACCGCCCGGATGGTGGCGCAGTGGCAGGCGGTAGGCTTTTGCCACGGCGTCATGAACACCGACAACATGAGCGTTCTGGGGCTGACCATCGACTACGGGCCGTTCCAGTTTCTCGACAGCTTTGACCCGGCGCACATCTGCAACCACTCCGACCACCAGGGGCGCTATGCGTTCCAGAACCAGCCGCGCGCGGCGCACTGGAACCTGCACTGCCTGGCCCAGGCGCTGCTGCCTTTGATTGAGGACGTGGAGCAGGCCCGCACAGCACTGGAGGGTTTTCAGCCTTGCCATGACGCCGCCTACGCGAGCTGCATGGCTGCCAAGCTCGGCTTTGCCCAGGCCATTGAGGCCACGACCACTTTGGCCGAAGAAGTGCTGGGCCTCTTGGCCGCGCAGCGCGTGGACTACACCATTTTCTGGCGGCGCTTGAGCCACTGGAGCACGCGCTGCGACCCCCACGACGCCTCGGTGCGCGACCTGTTTTTGCAAAGCGCCGACATTGCGCCTTGGCTGGTGCGGTATGCAGAGCTAATCGCGCACCACCCGCAGGCGCATTCCAGCAACTTGATGCTGCAAACCAACCCCAAGTACGTGCTGCGCAACCACCTGGGCGAGTTGGCCATCCGCGCCGCCCGCAACAAGGATTTCAGCGTGGTGGCGCAACTGCTGGCGGTGCTGGAGCGTCCGTTTGACGAGCATCCCGCGCACGAACACTGGGCCGACTTTGCGCCCGCCTGGGCCAGCACCATTTCCATCAGTTGCAGTTCCTGATCCTAAGTTAGCGAGGTACCCATGACCTATCCGATCGAAAAATCCGACCCCGAGTGGAAAGCGCTGCTGCGCGCCAAGGGTGCCGAGCCCGCGGCCTTTGAGGTCACGCGCCACGCCGCCACTGAGCGGCCGCATGCCGGCAAGTACGCCGATGCGTTTAACGCGGGCACCTACCGCTGCATCTGTTGCGACAAGCCGCTGTTTTCCTCCGACGCCAAGTTTGACGCCGGTTGCGGCTGGCCGAGTTTTGACCGCGCCCTGGACGCCGGTGCGGTGGCGACGCGCAGCGACCGCAGCCATGGCATGCTGCGCACCGAAGCCCTGTGCCCCGACTGCGGCGCGCACCTGGGCCACTTGTTTGACGATGGCCCCACCGACACGGGTCTGCGCTACTGCATGAACTCGGCTTCGTTACACTTCACGCCTGAATGAAAATCCTGATCGACTTTTTTCCCATCCTGCTGTTCTTTGGTGCGTACAAGGTTTACGACATCTATGTGGGCACCGCAGTTCTGATGGGTGCTACCGCAGTGCAGATGGCGCTGATCTACGCCATTGACCGCAAGTTGCAAACCATGCACCGCATCACGCTGGCGCTGGTGCTGGTGTTTGGCACGCTCACGCTCGCCCTGCACGACGAACGCTTTATCAAGTGGAAGCCCACGGTGCTGTACGCCGCCATGTCGATCGGACTGGCCGTTGCCGTGTGGGGAATGCGCAAGAATTTTCTCAAGGCGCTGCTGGGCAGCCAGCTTGAGTTGCCCGAGCCGGTTTGGCACCGGCTCAACATCGCCTGGATTGCCTACTGCGCCTTCATGGCTGCCAGCAACGCCTATGTGGTGATGTATTTCAGCACCGAATTTTGGGTCAACTTCAAGCTCTGGGGATATGTGTTTCCGCTGACCTTTTTGATCGGCCAGGGCTTCTACATCGCACCCCATTTGCGTGAAAGCGACTCCCCCGAGTCAGGGCCCACCCCATGAGCACACCACCTACGGCAGCCCTGTTGCAAGCACGCTTGCAGGAACGTCTTGCGCCGGTCAAGCTCGAAGTGATTGACGAGAGTTGCCAGCACCACGGCCACGCCGGAGCGAACGGCACCGGTTTTGGAACCCATTTCAGGGTTCGCATCACTTCACAAATGTTTACCGGCAAGAGCCGTGTGGCGCGCCACCGTCTTGTGTATGATGCGCTGCAAGATTTCATCGCCCAGGGATTGCATGCCCTGGCCATTGAAACCGAAGACCCGCCAACCGGCAGCCTCCCCCTGAACTCCTGATTAGATCTCCTGAAGGAATACGAATGAACAAGAGAATTTTGACTGCACTGGCCGTCGCCGCTGTTGCAGCCGCATCGGTATCCGCCGCCTGGGCACAGAACGTGGCCATCGTCAACGGCAAGGCCGTGCCCAAGACACGGGTTGAGGCGCTGATGCAGCAGGTGGCGCGCTCAGGCCGCCCCGTTACCCCGGAAATGGAAGGCCAGATCAAGGACGAAGTGATTGCCCGCGAAATCTTCATGCAGGAAGCCCAAGCGCGCGGCCTGGACGCCACCGAAGACTTCAAGAGCCAGATCGAACTGGCACGCCAGGCGATTCTGATCCGCGAACTGTTTGGTGACTTCCAGAAAAAGAACCCCGTGACCGACGCCGACATCAAGGCCGAATACGATCGCTTTGCCGCCGCCAACAGCGGCAAGGAATACAAGGCGCGCCACATCCTGGTGGAAAAGGAAGACCAGGCCAAGGCCATCATTGCCCAGCTCAAGAAGGGCGGCAAGTTTGAAGAAATCGCCAAGAAGTCTTCCAAAGACCCCGGCTCCGGTGCCAATGGCGGCGCGCTCGATTGGGCCAACCCCAGCAGCTACGTGAAGGAGTTTTCCGAAGCGCTGATGGCGCTGGGCAAGGGCAAAACCACCGAAGTGCCGGTGAAGACCCAGTTTGGCTACCACATCATCCGCCTGGAAGATGTGCGCGACGCCAAACTGCCCCCGCTCGAAGAAGTCAAGCAGCAGATCGCTCAGCAGTTGACGCAGCAAAAAATGTCCAAGTACCAGGAAGAACTGCGCGGCAAGGCCAAGGTCGAGTAAGCCGCCCAAGGCCCGCAGCGTAGCTGAGGCTCGGAATTGGCGAGGCGTTATGTTCGATGCCTTACCATTGCAACGAGTTCAAGGAGCGTCGCATGGAACACCGAGGCCGCATTGATCACGCCACCGAGGCAGCCGTTCGGCGCTTCCTCGTTTTGGTTGCGAGTCGCTACGACATGGCTGGAGCCATCGTGTACGGTAGCCGGGCACGTGGCACACACCGCCCCGACAGCGATGCGGATGTCGCCATTCTCATCAAAGGTGAGCATCAACGCGTTTTGACAACCACGCTGGCGCTGGCGGATGTGGCTTATGACGTGCTCTTGGAGACCGGCATCAACATATCGCCCTTGCCTGTGTGGCTTGATCAGTGGGAACACCCGGAGCGCTTCTCAAATCCGGCTCTCTTACACAACATTGCCAGGGAAGGGGTCAGGTTGTGATTGCACAAGACCTGATGGCAAAAGCTGTTCAGGCGGCTGCGTCGGCGAGGGTGCTGCTCGATACGGGCGATGCCGACGGCGCGTGCAACCGTGCTTACTACGCCATGTTTGACGCTGCCCGTGCTGTGCTACTTGCTGCAGGCCACGATGTGGGCAAGACGCACAAGGGCGTTCTCAATGCCTTCAGTGATCGATTCGTCAAGAATGACACCTTGCCAAAAGAAATGGGGCGCCTCTTAAAACACGCCGAGACATTCCGCTACGTGGCCGACTATGAAGGCGGTCCGGTGGAACTCTCCGACGCTACGGACATGGTGGAACAGGCCGAAACCTTCGTTTCCGCCGTGCGCGCCAAGTTCATGCCAGGTGATTCCGTCAGCTAGATCGCCCACCAAACGGCACTAACGCGACAGCACCGCCCACAGCCATAGCAGCGCTAGCAGCACCGGCTGGTGCGCCATGTAGTAGCTCAGACTCCAGCGCCCCAGCGCGGCCAGGGGCAGCAGGGGCCGTGGCAGTGCCCAGGAGGCGGGAGTGGGCTGGCGCTTGAGCCGCCACTGCATCAGCGCCATGCCCCACCACATCACGCCAAGCCAGGGAATCAGCGGAACATAGTCTTCGGTGATGGGTTTGACGCTGATGAGCCCGAGCCAGTTGAATATCTTCCCGTTCAGAAAAACGCCCCACACGCCCGACTGAATGGCGTAGGCGGCAATCGGCTTCATGGCCAGCGCCAGTGCGCCCAGAGGCCACAACCACACGCCCCACCGAGCCGACAGGCGCACCACGATCAGCATCACCGCCATGCCGTGGAGTACGCCAAAGTAGATGAAGCTTTTGGGAAACATCCACGCCGACGCGGCAGTAACCAGCAGCGCAGATCCTGCGATCTGCAGCCAGCGCCGCGCAAAACGCCCGGTGCTTTGGCCCTGGTGCTGAACAATCGCCAGCCCCATACCGGCGCACAGCAGGAACAGGCTCAGAATGCAGGTGCGCTGCCAGGTCCACACCGGATCGACCAGAAAATTCTGGTGGATGTAGCCCTGCTGGTTGAGGTCAAAGCAAAAGTGGAACACGGTCATCCACACCATGGCCAGGCCACGCAGGGCATCCACTCCGTCAAATCGTTGCGCTTGCATGGCCTGAGTTTAAGACAGGGATAATTGCGCCATGTCCTTGCCCGATTTCCAGCTCGAACTCCTGGCCCCCGCGCGTGACGCCGACATCGGCATCGAAGCGGTCAACCACGGTGCCGACGCGGTGTACATCGGCGGCCCCTCGTTTGGCGCGCGCTCCAGCGCCGACAACAGCGTGCAGGAGATAGAGCGCCTGGTGCGCCACGCACACGGCTTTAACGCCCGCATTTTTGTCACCCTCAACACCATTCTGCGCGACGACGAGCTCGATGCCGCGCGCACGCTGGCCTGGCAGTTGTACGACGCCGGGGTGGACGCGCTCATCATCCAGGACATGGGCCTGCTCGAACTTGACCTGCCGCCCATCCAGTTGCACGCCAGCACCCAGACCGATATCCGCACCCCCGAGAAGGCGCGCTTTCTGCAGGACGTGGGTTTGTCGCAAATTGTGCTGGCGCGCGAGCTCACGCTGGAGCAGATTCGCGCCATCCGTGCCCACACCCGCTGCACGCTGGAGTTTTTTGTCCACGGCGCGCTGTGCGTGGCCTACAGCGGCCAGTGCTACATCAGCCACGCCCACACCTGCCGCAGCGCCAACCGGGGCGAGTGCAGCCAGGCATGCCGCCTGCCCTACCAGGTGATTGACGCCAAGGGCCGGTTTGTAGCGCACGACAAGCACGTGCTGTCGATGAAGGACAACAACCAGAGCGCCAATCTGGCAGCACTGGTGGATGCGGGCGTGCGCAGCTTCAAGATCGAGGGCCGCTACAAGGACATGGGCTATGTGAAAAACATCACCGCCCACTACCGCCGCCTGCTCGACGCACTGATCGAGGAGCGCCAGGGCGCAAGCCAGCCACTGGCGCGCGCCTCCAGCGGCAAGACCCAATTCAACTTTGAACCCGACCCCAACCAGAATTTCAACCGCGAGTTCACCGATTACTTTGTGCATGGACGCCTGGCCGACATTGGCGCCTTTGACTCGCCCAAAAATCCGGGCCAACCGATTGGCTATGTGAGCCAGCTCGGCCCCAACTGGGTGGAGCTTGAACTCAGCGACGCGGCAATGGTGCTGCACAACGGCGACGGCCTGTGCTACTACGACCTGCAAAAAGAATTGGTCGGTCTGGCCATCAACCGTGCCGAAGTGGTCGGCAAGCCCAAGACCGGTGCGGCGCAGCGCTGGCGGGTGTTTCCCAAAGATGATCTGCAACACTTGCCGGACCTGCGCAAGGGCGTGGAGATCAACCGCAACCGCGATGCCGACTGGGTGCGAAAACTCAGCAAAAAGTCGAGCCAGCGGCGCATCGGCGTCTGGGTAGAACTGGCGCAAACCGCGCACGGCCTGACGCTGGCGCTGACCGACGAGGACGGCCACTGCGCCGCCGCCCACGCCGCGCTGCCGCACGACCTGGCCAGGTACCCGGAGCAGGCCGTCGCCGTGCTGCGCGCACATCTTGAGCGGCTGGGTACCACCACCTTTACAGCCGAAGACGTGCAGGTGAAATTTGACCAGCCCTGGTTTGTGCCGGCGTCAAGCCTCAACGCCCTGCGGCGCGACGCCGTGGCGGCGCTGCTTGTCGCGCGCGAACACGGCTACCAGCGTCCCGCGCGTGCGCAGCCGGTGCAGCCACCCGTGCCCTACCCTGAAGACACCTTGAGCTACCTGGGCAATGTGTTCAACCACAAGGCCCGCGCCTTTTACGCCCGCCACGGCGTGCGCCTGATCGCGCCAGCGTTCGAGAGCAACCAGGAGACCGGCGAGGTCAGCCTGATGATCACCAAGCACTGCGTGCGCTATTCGCTCAGCCTGTGCCCCAAGCAGGCCAAGGGCGTGACCGGCGTACAAGGCCAGGTCAAGGCCGATCCCCTGCAACTGGTCAACGGCAAGGAGAAGTTGACGCTGCTGTTCGACTGCAAGCCCTGCGAAATGCACGTCATGGGCCGCATCAAACCCGCTTTGGCCCGGGGCTCCAGCGCAGCAAACGCCGCTGCCGTGCCTGTGACCTTCTACAAGAAGTCGCCCCAATAAAAATGCAACATGAACCGCGGCTGCGTCACTGCCAGGAGCGAAGCGACGCGGCAATCCATGTCTTTTGGCTGTCTTCAAGAACCCGTCAGCGCAGGTGCTTTTGCATCTTGGCGGCAAAGCGTTCAACGATGCTCACCCGGCGCGGACCGGGGACGAGTTCAAAAATTTCCCCTGCTTGCAGATGCCCGGCCTGTTCAACCGCCAGGTAGAAGCCGCAAAAGCCGCTTTGCGCCATGCGCTTGCTGGCACTGTTCATGCCCATGGTGGCGTTGAATTTGTAGCACGGCTCGCGCGGTTGCGTTACGCGTAAGCGGCAGTTGGCAAACTGCAGCACGTCGCCCACCCACACCTGGGTTTCGAGCAAGCCGCGCAGGGTCAGGTTCTCGCCTATCGCGCCGCAGGGCTGCGCTGTGTCGCTTGCCGGCACTCCAGCCTCATGGCGCGCCGCTTGCCAAAAGGCGTAGTGCTCGCTCGGGTAGGCGTACACGGCCTTCTCCAGGCCACCATGCACAGACAGATCGACTTGCTCGTCACCCGCCAGGCCCAATGCCGTGACCTCTACCGCGCCTGCCACCGCCGTCTTGTGGATGGCGCTGAGCACCGTGCGCTCGCCCACCGCCAGCTTGCGGGCAGAACCCACCTGTACACCAACCACCCGCATGGATGCGGACATTGCAGGCGCCCTTCACAGCGCGGCGTGCGCGATGGCGCCACTGCGGCTGGAGTAGCGCACCAGGGCGTCGAGCTTTTCCACCTGCACCGCGGCCGCTCGCCTGCCATAGGCATGGTCCTTGAGCCAGGCCAGTTCGGCTTGCAGCGAGGTTTCGTCGTCCAGTCGGGTGTGCCAAACTTTTTGGTCGGCATTCCAGCGGTAACCGCGCGCCTTGAGTTTGTCCTTGGCATCAAACGGCGCGCCCGTGGCCTGCAGCCGGTAGCTCTCCTGCCCCGCGCGCGCGAGCAGTTGCGCCAACCCGGTTTGCGCCTGCTGCGGCAGCGGCCGCGCTAGCACCGAGAGCAGCGCGTGGCAGTCCATCTCGGCGCGGTGGGCGTCATAAAACAGGCCCAAATCGAAGGCCAGGGTTTCGAGCTTGGCCGACTGGCGGCCCTGCTCCTTCCAGCCAATGTCGGCCACCGAGCAAGCCCAGGGCAGCAAGCGGAATTGCGCCATGCGGTCTTCGCAAAATGGCCGGTCAAAACCGGCGTTGTGCGCGATCACCAGATCGACGCCTGCCAGCATCTCGGCAACGCGCACTTCGTCCAGGCGCTGGCCGCGCACCATGGCGTCGTTGATGCCGGTGATGCCTTGCACCTCTTTCGGGATCGGTATGCCCGGATCTTCCAGTCCGTCATAGATCTGCACCGCACCTACCGGCATACCGGTGGCGCGGTCCACGTCCACGCGCAGCAGCGCCAGTTCGATGATCTTGTCCTTGCTCTGATCGAGCCCGGTGGTCTCGGTATCGAGCACCAGCACGCGCGCCACGCCCTGCGCGCCCGGTTGGGCGGGCCACTGCAGGCAAGGCCTCAAGCGCCGCAGCACACGAAAGTCGGCATGGCTCTCCAGTTGCTGCGCCATGGCTTCATGGTCCGAGGTCGCCTGGCCCTGCTCTGGCTCGCGCGCCACAGTTGGCGCCGGCGCTGCGTTCTGCGCTGCCGCTCGCGTCTTGGCGCGAACCGGCTTGCGCCTGGGAGCGACGGCGATGGTGGGGAGTTCCGCAACAAAGGCGAAGTCGAGCTGGTCGTTGTTCAAGGGGTCACCTGCTGTGAGCGTGAGCGCCTATTATCATGGGAGCGCTAACCCACCACTGCTCCAACCATGACACAACACTCCCCGGCACCCAGCCCCAAACCAATCCAGGCGCTCAAAGGCGTGCGCATTCTGAGCCTGGCGCTCAACCTGCCCGGCCCCGCCGCCCTGATGCGCTGCCGCGCCATGGGTGCCAAGTGCGTGAAGCTGGAGCCGCCGCCCCACCCCGCCGCGCCCAAGGGCAGCAGCGGCGACCCCATGGGCATGTACAAGCGCGAAGCCTACGACGCCATGCACCAGGGCGTGCGCGTGGTGTGCGCCGACCTCAAGACCGAAGCGGGCCAAAAAGTCCTGCACCGCGAACTGGCCAAGACCGATGTGCTGGTGACCTCGTTTCGCCCCTCGGCCCTGCGCAAGCTCGCGCTCGACTGGAAGACGCTGCACCGGCAGTACCCGGCGCTGTCGATGGTGGAGATTGTGGGTTCCCCTGGGGCGCGCGCCGAAGAACCGGGCCACGACCTCACCTATGTGGCCGAGTGCGACCTGGTCAATGGCCTGGAGCTGCCCGCCACCCTGTACGCCGATATGGGTGGCTCGCTGATGGCCAGCGAGGCGGTGCTGCAAGCCCGGCTGCAACAGCTCCAAAAGGACAAGGGCGTGCGCCTGGAAGTGGCGCTAAGCGACGCCGCCGCCTACCTGGCACTGCCGCGCACCTGGGGCCTGACCACGCCCGGTGCCGCCGTGGGTGGCGGGCATGCCGGCTACCGCGTCTATGCGTGCAAGGACGGCCGCGTAGCCCTGGCCGCGCTCGAGCCCCACTTTGCAGCGGCACTGGCCAGCGAAGTTGGACTCAAGCAGTCAAACATCTTCGCCATGTTCGCCCCCGAAACCCACACCGCCGTCAAGCGCTTTCTGGCAGGCAAGACACGCGCCGAACTCCAGGCCCTGGCCAGCGCGCGCGACATCCCCCTGCTGACGCTGACACCGGCTTGTTGACATTTTTTTGAGTAGCGCCCCTGGA
>SESB01000010.1_pt1 | contig 122990 bp, 117 predicted proteins | sample 3171441 | NCBI WGS metagenome assembly SESB01 (sample SAMN06051867, study PRJNA518727) | freshwater metagenome | biome: subpolar coniferous forest; feature: holomictic lake; material: water; isolation source: holomictic Lake 227, 6 m depth | place: Canada: near Kenora, Ontario | collected...
TAACGGGGTTGGCTCCTTTTTTTGCATAGGCAAACGGGGCGGATTTTTGGTTTCTTTTTTGGCTAATCCAGGGGGGCGATTTTTGTTGATTTTTTGGCGTTTTTGTGATATTTTAAAAACATAATTAATGAAAGATTAATTTAATTATTTAATATGAAAAAATCCCTAATTTATTATTCGCTTTTAATTTTTATTTTATTACCTTTTGCCATAGCTAAAGCAACGATTATACCCGGACTATGTCTCCCAACGTTAGATGGGGATTCTTCTATTTGCAGATCTTGTAATTATGATATTAAATGGTCGGATTGCGTTGATGGTAAGCAATATTCCAGCTTTGTTAAAGTAAAGGAATGTACTGGTGATTATACACCTCCCGCTTATCAGAATTGTGTAGCTCCTGTTGCGTACCCACAATGTCAAGAATCAAGTTATATTTATGGTGAATGGACGCCATGCGTTAATAATGTTTCTGTACGTACTGCATTCTATGATGCTGCTAATAATGGCTCTTGTATCGCTCACCCAGAATTTCCAGTAACAAAGAAGGTGTGTGGTATCTTGCCGGTTTGTAAGGAGTCTAGTTTTAATTATAGTGAATGGTCTACTTGCTCAAATAATATCTCTTTAAGGTCTGCTACTAAAATAGAAGAATGTACTGGCAATTATATTCCGCTAACTCAAAAAGATTGCCAAGTTATTCAATCGACCAATGGAACATCAACTCTTCCAGTGTTGTTAATTAAAAGTCCAAAAGTTGATTTAGCTTTTACTAAGAAACAAGTAGGTAAAATTTTATTACAAGTTGAATCTCACGGCGAAGCTTGGTATGTTAATCCTAAAGATAGCAAAATGTATTATATGGCTGATGGTGATAAAGCCTATAATGTAATGAGGAATTTAGGAGTAGGTATAACCAATAAAGATTTAACAAAAATTCAAGCTAGTAAAACACTTGCCAAGAAGAATGTCGGAAAGATATTTTTGCAGATTGAATCTAGAGGTGAGGCTTACTATATAGATTTTAATGGCGTTGCTCATTATCTTAAAGATGGAGCAGCCGCTTATGAGATTATGAGAAGTTTGGGTTTAGGCATAACTGATAATAATTTAAATAAAATCCCCGAGGTAGTTTATAATAATGAGAATAATAAGAGATAATACAACGTTGAAAAATCTATCAGAAGATTTACATTATGAATTTTGGATGTTAGGTGTGGCTCTTTGGTTTTTTTTACATCCACGAAGTCAGCAAGAAACAAATATAGCCATAGAATCATTTGGAATTCATGCTAGGGTACTTGTTGATTTTTTATTTAGCCAGTCAGGGAGTCAGACTGATGTGTTGGCCATTGATTTTTTAGATGATGAGCAATCTTGGTTAAAGCTAGTTGATAGCAAAAAAACATTATGCGATTATATAAGATTAAGAACTGGAAAAGAAATAGCTCATCTGACAACAAATAGATTAAATATTACCGCAGAGCAAAAAGAGTGGGATTGTGAGGATATTTATAAGCGAATAAAGGAGTTATTTGTTGAGTTTTTAAAATATGTTCCCGATGAGAGAATCGAGGATAAACTTATAAAACTTCGGTGTTAAATATGATATCAATTAACATTAAAAAATAAATTTATGGCTAGATATCACAAAAGGAGTTATAAAAATTATGAAGAAGACGATGGGGCTAAATTCATTGTCGGAGTTGTTATCTTTTTTATTATTTGTCTAGTATTGGCTTATAATGCTGGGACGTCAACTTTTTTAGCCACTCTAGCCAGCGAAGTCGCACTTATTGTCTTGGTAATTGTCGGGATTAAGGCTTTAAAAAAGAGCAAAGAAAATGCTCGTAAAGCTAAGGTAGAGAATATACTCAATACTATCCAAAAAGCAGGACTTGAAGCATATATCAATAATTTTATATCCCGCTTCGGTCTGGGGCAGGAAAAGGATAAAAATGTTTGGACTCGAAGAAATTACAAAATCAGTTGGAACAGAATAAACGATTTAAAAGATTTTTTATATCAAAAAGAGATTGATTTTTCTTCTTCAGAAATTTGTATCCTTTTAGCTAACTACATTGATAAAAAAGAATTTGATCTAACTGTTAATAGTATAGGTGCAACTACCAATAGTTTTTCAAAATTGAGCGGAACAGATTTTGAGCATTTATTATATCGTCTCTATGAAACGATGGGCTATTCCGTATTGTCTAACGGAAAAACAGGAGACCAAGGAGGCGACTTAATAGCCACTAAAAATCAGGAGAGAATTTTAATTCAGGCGAAATGTTATAAAGATTGGAGCGTGGGCAATAGTGCCGTTCAAGAGGCAGTCGCAGCTAGAAATCACTATGATTGTAATAAGGCCATGGTTATAACAACAAGCGTTTTTACTAAAGAGGCCACGGAATTAGCGAAAACAAATAAGGTGGAATTAATCCCTAAAGAATTACTCCAAAAAATGCTTTTAGATAATTTAAAAGAAAGCTGGAATTAAAAATTATATTTAATTATATTATTATTAAACTAAATGCCTTTACCTAAAAAACAACTTTTACCATTCATAAGTAATAAAAATCTTTACATTAATGTTAAAGAGGTTTTAAATACTGCGCAGAAAGCATCTAATTTGGCTGAGAAAAATCTTTATAGCAATGTCATTGATCCTTTTTCTGCAGTTTTTGATGCATTAAGGCAGGAGATTGCTTTAATTGATTGGGTTGATCAAGAAACAACCAGACAAATACAGAAAACTATGCAAAATGCTTTAGGGGAATTTCATCAAGCAATGCTCGGCTCTATGAATGGATGGGAGGATTTGCCAGTTGGACACGTAATAGATGTGCGTAATATAAAAAGAAAAATAATTGCAGAAATAAAAAATAAACACAATACAACTAAGGGTTCAGATAAAAAAAGTATTTATGATAATTTAAATTCTCAGCTTGAAGCCGATTATAGAGGATTTACCGGGTATTATGTAGAAGTTATTCCAAAAGGAAGAACGCCATATAATAAGCCGTTTACGCCACCGGATAATGTAACTAAAGAAAAGCGCCCCGTTAATGAAAAAATCAGAGTTATGGATGGCAAAAGTTTTTACGCCCTAGCTTCTGGGCATCAGGAAGCTTTGAAAATGTTATATAAAATTTTACCAATGGTTATTGCAGATATTTTAGGAACAAAATATCAAAAAATTACTAAGGATAAGTTATTTATGGAGTTATTTAACAGAGCTTATTAGGGATTCTTTATCAAAATATATAGCATATTACATAACCCTTGCATAACGCAGGGGTTATTGTTATAATTGGAACATAATTTATTTTTTTATTAGTTTATATGAATACATATTCAACGGTAATTGAAGCGGCGGAAACATTAACTTTGTCGCCGGATACCATACGAAGATGGGAAAAGAAAGGTTTGATCAAGGCCAAGCGGTCAGAATTAAACTATCGTCTTTTTGATATAAATGAATTAATGAGGGTTCAAAATAAAATTTCCGGTAAGCATGTCGGTAATAATTATAAAATATTAAAAACCTCTAAAAAAACTAACTATAAAGTAATTGAATTATTCGCTGGTGCGGGAGGAACCGCCATCGGTTTTGATAACGCTGGATTGCAACATACGCTTTTAACAGACTGGGACAAAAACGCCGTTGAAACTTTAAAAACCAATAGACCAAAATGGAATGTAGTTCAGGGAGATATTAGAGAAATAGATTTTAAAGGGTTAAAGGCAGATGTTGTCGAGGGCGGATTTCCATGCCAAACATTTAGTTTTGCTGGAAAAAAACTAGGCTTTGAGGATGTCAGAGGAACAATGTTTTTTGAATTAGCTCGTTGTGTGAAAGAAGTAAGACCGAAAGTAGTAATGGGAGAAAACGTAAAGGGTCTTTTAAAACATGATAATGGTAAAACCCTTAAAGCGATTCTTAGTGTTTTAATCGAATTAGGATATGATGTCGCCTTTAAAGTTCTTAGAGCTCAATATTTTGATGTTCCGCAAAAAAGAGAGAGGTTAATCATATTAGCAGTTAGAAAGGATTTGAATCTGCCTATCTTTTTTCCGAAAGAAAAAGATTACACAATTTCAATGCGTGAAGCTTTAGAAAATTGTCCGGAGTCAGCTGGCCAAGAATATCCAAAAAGAAAGAAAGAAATTTTAAAATTAATTCCGCCAGGTGGTTATTGGAGAGATTTACCATTAGAAATTCAAAAGGAGTATATGCAGTCCAGTTTTTATATGGGCGGAGGGAAAACAGGAATGGCCAGAAGACTATCATGGGATGAACCCAGTTTAACATTAACTTGCGCTCCGGCTCAGAAACAAACTGAAAGATGTCATCCGGAAGAAACTAGACCTCTTAAGGTTAGAGAATATGCCCGCATACAGACTTTCCCGGATGATTGGAATTTTGTCGGTTCAACGTGCTCGCAGTATAAACAAATAGGAAATGCTGTCCCCACGAATTTAGCATATCATATCGGTCGTTGCATTATTGGAATGTTGAATAAAAAATTTGATCCAAAAACTATGGAAAAGGCCGTACCAGTTGAGCGAGACTTCTTTAAAGAGCAAACGCAATTATTATAAATTTATAGAGGTTAAATTCTTATCTATTCTTAGCCACACTATTTCTAACCTCATCTACTACTCGGAGCATCGATGAACTAACAGGTTGTAAAAGGCCTGTTTTTTCATAATCTTCGCCAAATTTTACTGGTCCGAAACTACTATTTACTCGAGGCATCCATTCTGCTAAAAATCCGCCCCCTAAAGTGTATTTGACCCTTATTTTATCGCCCTTTAATTCAAAGTCCGAAAATAATTGTGATAAAACTAAACGCTTAGTTTCAACACTCTCTTCGGTGTTATCAATTAGATCCGGAGCTTCACTGGCCAAGCGATGAAGTTTGATGCCTTTTTCAAAGTCACTTATTTGATTAGTCGGGCTAAGATGCTTTATTTTTTTCTCTAAATCTATCTTTTCCGCATTAAATTCATTGTATTTTTGAAGGTAAAAATCCTCAGTAATTTTGCCGTCCAGTTTGTCGTTATAGATTAGGTTTAATCTATTCTCAATCCGCTTTAAATTCTCCTCTAAGGCCTGTTTTTGACCTTCCAGAAGGTTATTATTGGTCGGCTCGACTTCCTTCATCGTGTTTTCTAACCAATCAATTAAGTGCGGTGTAGCCGCTTGCATCTTTTTCAAGTAAGCCATTAATTGGTCAATAATATCTTGCTCTCTGACTCTAGTATCTTGTGAACAAGGTCGATAATGATTACAGGTGCCATAAATATGTCCCTTCCTCTCGCTCCAACTAATAATGCCGCCACATTCAGCGCAACGAAGATTACCTTTAAAAATAAAGAGATGCTTTTTAAATTGAGCAGCCGATAATTTACGTTTGATTCTAATCTGCACTTTATCAAATAAATTAGTATCAACTATTGGTTCGTGATTGCCAGGATAGATTTTTTTATTCCAGATAATTTGACCAGTATAAAACGGATTAGTCAGCATACTGTGTAAAGTATTTTTAGCCAGCATTTTTCCCGATGGAGTTTTGAGTCCTTGATCAAACATCACCTCAGCTAAAAATTTTAGAGAATAATTACCGCTAGAATATAACTCAAAAGCCTCTTTAATTAACGGGGCAATACTCTCGTCAATAATTTGCGTTTTATGTCCTTTGTCGCCGATGGTCTTATAACCTAAGCAGGGACGTTGGGGCATCCAACCGGATTCAAGTTTAGCTTTCTGTCCTTTCTTTACTTCCTCGCTTAAATTATTAGTATAGAATCTAGCAATCGCCACTTTCATATCCCAAACTAAATTTTCATGAGCTCGAGTATTTCGATTTACAACAAAATTTTCTTTAACAAAATGAATTTCGTGATTTTCGTTTTCGTTAATCCAGTCGCTGATTATAGCTGCATCTCTAAGATTGCGAGTTAAGCGGTCTATTTTTTCAACTAAAAGAATATTAAAGCCGTTCTTTTTAACATAAACTAACATTTCAGAAAAAGTCTTCCTGATCAGCTTGCCGCTGGCGGATTCTGAAATCTTATAAATCTTGGCGATGCCAAATTCATTGCGTCCGGCATAATCTTTTAAAAGCTTTTCTTGAGCTTCTAAGGAATAACCCTTGTCCTCTTGTTCTTTGGAGGATACTCGGCAATAGAGAATACATTGTTTAGCGTTTTTCATATTTTTGATAACTAAAAGGGAGCGGCTCCGTGCACACAAACCAATATCACTAAAAGCAATACTTGTCTGTCAGAACCGCCCCCTTTTAGGGGACAAGTATAAAAAAAGCCTTTAGTATTATGTTTGATTTGTGTGCTTCTTCATATTAGCAAGATATCTAGATATTTTCAACTTTTTTAAACCGGAAAAATAAGCGACTAATTGGTGGCCAAGTTCAAACGCCTCGGAATCTGTCAAATCTCGTCCGTAATCATCTTTGATGATTATCTTCAGTTGTTCCAGTCTGAACTTGCTAATCATAAATAATATTTATCGTAAAAAGTTTGTGCAGGACTTTTTACTCAATTTCTTTAAGGGCTCTTTCGTAAGAGGCTAATTTTCTCTTAAGCATTTCGGTATCGCTTGAATGCTCAAAACTTTCTCCGACTTCTAGTGCTTTTTTCATTCCGTTAATTTTTCCGACTAGCCAGGCGTGATATCCGTAGGTGCCGAAATTAATTTTTTCTAAGTTTGCCATATTATTTGATTTGATAAATATTTACTGTCACCTCGCCTCGATATTTATTCTTAAACTCTTTCTCGTAAACTTTTTCAGGTGCAGGAGAGTAATTGGCCAGCATCGTTTCACCTTCCTGGCCTTTAAATTCTTGCGGCCTATTCAAATTGCGAGAATAGAAGAATTTCTTTTTGCCGAAATATTTTTTATTAAACGATTCTTTGCTCAAATACTTGGAAACATAGAGACCGACATTGTTAATGGATTTTATTTTATTGATTTTAACGAAACCGTGCCGCCAAATTTTCTCAATTTTTTTAGTATCAACTTTTTGGTTTAGAAGCAGATGATAATGAATCGCTCCGCCAAATTCCTTTTTGATATTGGTGCGGAAATAATAATCTCCTTGAAATTCGGGGACGGCCAGATACTTGATGCCCGGAAAATTGTATTTCAGCCTCTGCATAAAAGTCATAAATAAGTAATTACATTTTTCAAATTCGGTGATCTCTTTTTTGTTGGTAAATTTATTTTCATCGAAGGTCAGAGTCAGGAAAGTAATAAAATCGGGATTGCTATTTACTAGGCGCATAATGTTCATTCTTGTTCGCCTTAAAGCACCGCTGCGCATTTCTGTTTGTTCCTCTTGGGGTTTATTTTTCCGTTTCTTTTTACGAACCCTTTTCTTGCCGGTAGTTATTTCATTTTGATAAATATATTCCTCAATGAATTGTCCGGAGATAACTATTTTAGTTTTATAGGTATTTTTAGCCTTTTGTTCTCTAGCTTTTTGGATGTATTCTAAATACTTTAATCTTCCTCGTTCTAATCTATCGATGTCATGATTATCCATATATGCGAAATCTTGTTGAGTGTGCTTATAGTCAAGTTAATAAGCAAATGTGAAGCGTGGTATATCTTGCCGCCTCTGTTTTTCTTTTTCGGCTCCCCCACGGGGTAGCCGCCGAAAAAGAAAAAAAACAGAGAGGCGGGCAAAGAATTAAGCAGTCGCTAGACCGTTTGTTTATTGAGAATGATTTTTGACGAAAAAGCATATGAGTTTGATTTTGAATTAGTGAGGAGCTCGACCTTTTGGATTGTCTCCTACCCTTTATGGACGAAATTTCGCAGGTAATAAAAAAATCCCCTAACTTTAGATAAGTTAAGGGATTGAATTATCGGGGAAGAAGCGAGGAAAATTCTTTAGTAGTTTGATAGGTATTCTTTCGGTGGTATCTTTTTACTGTCTGATTCGGAGATATGGCGGTCTGACCAGGATTCTCTAAATTCCGGTGGCGAAACTAGCTTAATTTTTATTTGGTATTCTTCATTCTTTTCATTATAAGTTATCGGGTCGTCTTTTAGTCCGAAATAAGCCTTTAGTCTTTTTGACAGGTCTTGTTTATTCTTTTTAAACAATTCTTTCTTGGCCTTACTGCCGGCGTATATATTCATCTTTATACGGCCGTTTTGAGTAGAGAAGAGAATTAGAGTGCTCCAGCTTTTGACGTAAGATGAATTTTGCTTAGAATTTTGGCGTGTATCAGCGAAGCCAAGCGCTTCATAGCTTGAATCTGATTCCTCGCCGTCTATTTTTAAAGTTATATCGTGGTTATTTTTAAAACGAATTTCAATGTTTTCCCAAGACTCAGATAAAGGCTCTTTATATGTTTTATTCTCAGTGTCAGCAAATTCAGCGGCCATTACGGAGACTTTCAGCCAGGCCATAACACTCTTATTGAAATCGAGCAGAAATCTCTTATGGAGTTTTGGTTTTAGGACTATATCTAACTTAAATTCTTTTAACTCTTCTTCCATTCCTTTTATCTCTTTGACCTGGCCGTCATAGTCATTTTCTATCAAAGCTTTTTTTAAAGGCGCTAGACTACCGGCCTTAAGAGATTTTTGATAAGCCGGCGCATAAAGACTGGCGCCACCAATCATTTCTTTAAATAAACTGTAGTAAACCCAGTTATATGATTTAGTTTTACTGTTTTTTATTCTCCCTAAATTTTGTCCAAATAAGGCGCCGTCATGATCGTTATCTTTAACTTCTTTCCGAAGTAAAATCATAAATCCGCTAAATATCTTCTCCGATTCAATAATATTTAAATATTTTTTGATAATAGTAAAAAGCTCTGGCAGCTTGTCGGAAATAGACAAGGTTTCGGTCAGCTTAATATTTTTTCGGGAAAAAATAACCTTAAAATAAGTCTTACGAAATTCAGCAATAAGGCCTTCCAAGATATTTTTTAATTGTTTAGCATCTTCAGTCATAGTGAGCTTATTTTATAACGTAAAGTTTTAATAGTCAAAAGTAGGGAAACAGGAAGGATTGTCTATCTGTGGCTTCTCATTTTAGCGTCAGCTTATCGCCTCTCAAGGTAGTACAAGTCTCCACTTTGACTGTCGCAAGCCATCAGGCGCTTTGTCTCTTTTCAGCCGATAGATAATCTAAGGCGACGTTATCCGGCAATTTAATATCAGTCGCTACATTTAATTTTATGACTATATCAGTCAAATCAAATTGGACAGGTTCAGAGAGCACCTCTGATCTTGTCAGAAAGCAGATTGCCGAACGTTGGGGCGAAGACGAAGCTAAACGATATAATCCGTTTGTTAATTGCTTCACTTTTAACGGTTGGCTCAAAAACGGCTATGTCGTTCGCAAGGACGAAAAGGCTATCCGGTCTTTTATCGTCATTGAGAAGAAAGATAAAAAAACCGGAACAGTCGTTGAGAGACGACTTAAGACAATTTATCTTTTCTACGAAAAACAAGTTGAGCCTCAAGCGGCTTAACAAATCAAGGAGTTGATCCTTCGGGATTGACTCCTTTTTTTGTATAGGCAATACATTTAGTTAATTATTTTTCTATATATCTCTTATTTGTGCTAAAATAATTAAAGATATGATGACTTTAGATTAATAGATTATCAGCTAACTATCTATTGACTGATTATCTATTTTATAGTATAATTTTTTGTAAACAACTATTAGAACAATTATGGCTAAAATAGCTAAAAAATTACCCAAAAAACCGAAGAAGTTTATTGATTCCGACAAGGATGGTCTTTCTGATTGGGAAGAAATTAATATTTATGGCTCAAATCCTCATGATGAAGATACTGACGGCGATGGCGTTGATGACGGTGAAGAAGTCCTTCAGGGACGTAATCCGGCAACAGGAGAGAAATTTAAAGACTTTTTTATTCCTCATGCCGGCAATAACTATAAACCAAAATCTCTTCATCATAAAAGACTATTATTTCATGCAGCCTCTGTCCTAGTGGTTAAATTATTATTATTTGTATTAGTCTATTTTTACCCAATGACAGCCTGGATGACGCCAGATGTTTCCGCTGAAGAAGGCCGTAAAATTATCGCTTTAACTAATACTTTGAGAAAAAGGCTAAATCTAGATGCGCTAACTGAAAATCAGAAATTAGATCAAGCGGCTATTAAGAAAGTTGAAGACATGTTGATTAATCAATATTTTGCTCACTTGAGTCCCCAAAATTTCGATTTGGAATACTTTTTAAAATTAGCTTCATATAAAAATTATATTACCGTCGGTGAAAATCTGGCGATGGGCTTTGATAATGCTTCAGAAGTAATGACGGCCTGGGAAAATAGTCCGACTCATTATAGTAATTTAGTCGATCCTAATTTTACTGAAATAGGCGTGGCCTTAGCGGGCGGTGCTTATAAGGAACAAGATACCGTTTTTACCGCTCAATATTTTGGCTTGCCAAAAACCAATGCTACGGCCGTAACACCAAAAGTAGAAATTAAAAAAACAGTTGATAAAACTTTTGCTCCGGGTACAAAAGCAGTCTTATCGGAAAAAACAGATATTGCCACCACAACACCAATTATTGAAAAGGCAACTAGCACGGCTTCGACAAATCTAATAGTTGTAGCCACTACTACCGAACAGGAACTATTAGTAGCCACTCAAGTTAAGCCTATTCTAGCGGCACATGACGCTAAAATAACCATTGATGAACCAGCGGGTAATAAACAAGATAAGGTAATTAGGGTTGAGGCAACTTTACCGGCTGAAACGCAAACCGCTAATCTAGAAGTTTTAAATAATAATATTCAGATGACACCGCTTGCTAGCGCAACTAATACCGAGACTCAAGATAAAAAATGGGTTGGGCAGGCCGTTATTCAAGATAATAGTAAGTCAGTTACTCCGCCAATAATTACTTTAAGTACAAATGCTGGTGAAATTCAAAAAGTTGAAGTTAGTGACAATAATATTGTGCCGCAAAAAACTTCTCTAGCTTCTCAATATTGGCTATTTAAAAATCATCCCAACAAAGGCTTGGCGACAATTTTTGATATCAGTTCAATATATTTTAAAGTCCTTCTTGGTTTAGCAATTTTCGCAATGCTGCTTAATATATTTATCGCGATTAAAAAACAACACCCAAAATTAATTTTCTCAGGCCTAGGTTTGATTTTATTTTTAGTGTTAATGATAATTTTCTAATTTAAAAGTATGGAAAGGAATATTTATCTATCTGTTATTGTCCCGGTTTATAACGAAGAGGGGGCGGTTGCCGAACTTCATCAGGAAATTTTAGAAGTTTGCCAAAAAATTAATAAACCATTTGAAATAATTTTTGCCAATGATGGTTCTTCTGATAAAACAGTTGAAGTTTTAAAAAAATTGTCACCGGTAAAAATAGTAAATCTTCGTACTAACTTTGGTCAAACCGCCGCTATGGACGCCGGGATTAAAGCGGCTCAAGGCTTTTATTTAGCCACTTTAGATGGCGATGGTCAAAATGATCCCGCTGATATCCCTAGGTTAATTGAAAAATTAGAAGCCGATGATTTAGACGTAGTTTCAGGCTGGCGCAAGAATAGGAAGGATACATTTTTCAAGAAGCTTTCTTCTAAATGTGCGGCATATATAAGAAAACGTTTAATTAACGATGGAATTCACGACAGCGGCTGTTCTCTTAAAGTCTATAAAAAAGAATGTTTTATAAATGTTACTCTTTTTGGCGAGATGCACCGTTTTATTCCAGCTATTTTAAAAATAAAAGGTTTTAAAGTCGGTGAATTAGTTGTTAATCATCGTCCTAGAAAAACAGGAAAGACTAAATATAATTGGCGCCGAGGTGTTAAGGGTATCCTTGATATGTTTGCGGTTTGGTTTTGGAAAAAATATTCCAATCGTCCGCTGCATTTATTTGGAAGCTTAGGGCTAATCTTGATGGCGACTTCATTCTTCGCTGGGATGATGGCTCTTTATGGAAAAATATTTTTAAATAGAGATTTATCTAATACCTCCTGGACAGATCTTTCAATGTTTGGATTTTTTATGGGCGTAATGCTTTTCATCTTTGGGCTATTAGCCGACATTCTCTCCAAGAATTATTTTGCAATTCATCATGAAGAAGCATATAGCGTTAAAGAGGTGATTGAAAAATAAAATTTATGAATTTAATAGAAACAATCAAATCGGCAGCCAAAGAACATTTGATTTTAAAAATAATTTATAGAGACAGGAATGGCTTGATTGATGCTTGGCGTTATATAGAACCTTATTCTTTCAGCCATGATGATGGAGAAACCGGGTTGTTTGCCTGGGATATAGAGAAAGCCAGTATACGTCGGTTTTTATTAGATCGTATAATTGAAGCCGAATTAACCAATCGTTATTATAACCCAAGATATAAAATTGAGATTGTATGGTAAATAAAAAATTAAAAATAAATAAATCAACCGTTGCTTTTATTGACTGGGCTAATGTTTATGGTTGGAAAAAGACTTTAGGCTGGGAGGTTGATATTGACAAATTATTCGCTTTTTTAAATGGATATAGCAAAATTATATCTAAAAATTTTTACTTTGGCATTGAAAAAGGACAAACCCAATCTGAAAATTTTATGATCAAAGTTCAAACTATCGGTTTTACGGCTGTTAGCAAAGAGGTGAAATGGACACCGGTGTCTTTAGAATCATCCCATTTTAAAAAAATTGTGAAAGACTTATTCGATGTTTTAGATGATATTAAAAATAATAATAGCGAGTTTTCTAATAAGCTTTATGATTTAACGAAAAAAATAGACAGCTTACAGCAAGCCAAAACAAATCATGATTCCATCACAGTCGCCGATGGTCAAGAAGTAAAAGAGATTTATGATTTAATTGAAGAACTGGATAATGATTTAAAAAAATTAAATATAACTATTGATTCTTTGCAGTCAACTTTAAAAATCCCTGTTTTAAGAAGAAAATGTGATTTTGATGTGGAAATTGCCAGAGACGCTCTAAATCTTTTAAATACTTATGAAGTTTTTATGCTTTGGAGCGGAGATGGGGATTATGCGGCCTTAACTGAGGATTTATTAAAAAAGGGGAAGAAGGTAGTCGTCATTTTTGCGCCCGGTCACAAAGGCAAAGAATATGATGGCATTACTGATAGCATAAAAACTGGAAAAATAAACGGTAGTCTTTTTCTGTGTCCGGTGAATAAGTTAAAAGGGTTATTACAAAAATAAATCCGAGGCGTTAGCCTCGGATTTATAGATATCTTGATGAACCTAAATTCAATCAAGCGTGATTAATCAAAGTATAGCATAATATTTATAATTGTCAACATGACAGATCAATCAGAAAATAGAACTATTCTTGTCACCGGTAGTGCCGGTTTTATCGGCTTTCATACCGCTAAGCGTCTTTTAGAAGCCGGGATAAGAGTTATTGGGGCTGATAACTTTAACGACTACTATGACCCGAGCCTTAAGGAGGCTAGAAATGCCATTTTAGAGGGTTTTAGTAACTTTAAGTTATACCGGGGAGATTTAAGTGATGAAAGCTTTGTGGGGCAGATTTTCACCGAGAACAGAATAGATAAAATCTGTCACTTAGCGGCTCAAGCTGGCGTTCGTTATAGTTTAGAAAATCCCAGAGTATATATAAAATCAAATATCGTCGCTTTTCTAAATATTCTTGAAGCGGCCAGAAATTATAAGATCAAGGATTTAGTTTATGCTTCTTCTAGCTCAGTTTATGGTAATAATAAAAAAGTACCCTTTTCAGTTGACGATTCAGTCGATAAGCCAATTTCATTATATGCGGCGACCAAGAAAGCCGATGAACTGATGGCTCACACCTATTCTCACCTCTTTGGTATAAATACTACCGGTTTACGTTTTTTTACTGTCATCGGCCCATATGGGCGTCCAGATATGTCCCCAATCTTGTTTGCTAGCGCTATTTCTAAAGGCGAGGCTATCAAAGTCTTTAACTTTGGTAAGATGAAGCGGGATTTTACTTATATTGATGATATCGTTGATGGTATCGTCTTAGCGCTTGAAAAAGTAAATGGTTATCAGATATTTAATTTAGGTAATAATAAGCCGGTTGAATTAGAATATTTTATTAGTTGTATTGAAAAAGAATTAGAGAAGACAGCTATTAAGAAATATTTAGAATTACAACCAGGGGATGTTTTAGAGACATATGCCGATATTGAGCATACTAAAGAAATATTAGGTTGGGAACCCAAAATTACCACCGAAGAAGCGGTGCATTTATTTGTGGAGTGGTATAAGGAATATTATAGATAATTATGTATAAAAATATTTAAATAATAATGAAAAAACTCCTAGTTTTAAATTACGAATTTCCGCCATTAGGAGGAGGTGCTAGTCCCGTAAGCTATGAAATAGCAGAGCGTCTGTCAGAAACAGGCGATTTTGATATTGACGTTGTTACAATGGGCTATAAAGACTTACCAAAATATGAAGAGATAAATAGTAATTTTAGAATACATAGGGTTAAATGTTTAAGAAGTAAAAAAGAGCTTTGTCATCCTTGGGAGCAGGCAACTTATTTGATTTCAGGTTGGTTTAAATGCAAAGAATTACTTAAAAATAATAAATATGATATTTGTCATTGTCATTTTATTATACCGACTGGTGTTTTAGCTTTGAAATTAAAAAAGAAATTTTGTTTGCCTTATATTATTACTAGCCATGGTAGTGATGTTTTGGGATATAATGCAAGATTTAAAATTTTGTATCCTTTTTTAGTAAAGCCTTGGAAAAATATTTTAGATAATGCTAATAAAATTATTTCCCCATCAAATTTTCTTAAAGCCGAAATATTAAAAGTTTATCCCAAATTAAATAATGAAAAGATAGAAGTAATTCCCAATGGCTTTAATACCAATAAATTTAAGCCACAAGAAAAGAAAAAATATATTTTTTCATCCGGTAGGTTATTAGTAAACAAAGGTTTTCAATATCTAATTCAAGCAGTATCCGATGAAGATATTAGTTATGAAGTGCATATTGCTGGTGATGGCCCAATGATGGCCGAGCTAAAAAAATTAGCAGAAAAATCAAAAACAAAAATAATTTTTCATGGTTGGCTTGATAATAACGGTCAAGAGTATAAAGATTTGTTAGAACAGGCAGCAATATACGTTTTAGCTTCAGAGAAGGAAAATGCTAGCATAGCTTTACTAGAAGCTATGAGCGCTGGTTGTGCAGTTTTTACAACCAATGTTTCTGGGTGCCCAGAGACAGTCGGAAATGCTGGGTTATTAATAAATCCCAGAGATGCTAATGATTTAGAGATAAAATTGAATATCGTTGTTAATGATGATAATATGTTGGTTAAATTACAAAAAATAGCAGGAGAGAGGGTAAAAGTCATTTACGACTGGAATATTGTGTTAAAAGAATATATAAAAGTTTTATGAATAAAAAAATAAAAATTTGTTTTATTTCAAGGTCAGCATATCCATTATTTAATCCTATTTGCAAAGCTACATTTGGCGGCGCAGAGGTTGATTTATATACAATTGCCAACTCGTTATCCGAAGATTCTTTATTTGATGTGACTTTTATTGTTGGTGATTTTGAACAAAAATCAGTAGAAAAAGTTGGCAATATTCAACTTTTTAAGAGTTATCGATTTGAAGAGAATAAGTTACTCCAAATGTTTAAATTGATTGTAAAAATAATAAAGTTAGATGCGGATTTTTATATACAGGAAGGCGCAAGTGGTGGCACGGGAATTATTTCTTTGGTATGTAAAATTATCAATAAAAAATTTATTTATCGTACAGCTTCCGATATAGATTGTAACGGAGATTTCATTAAAAATAATTTTGTAGAGGGAATTTTTTATAAATGGGGGTTGTTTCATGCAAGTAAAATAATTACACAAAATGAGTCAAATAAGAAACAACTTAAAGACATTTTTAATTTAAACAGTGTTGTAATTAGGAATGGAATGAAAATACCTAAAATTTTAAAAAATGACAGAAATACCATACTTTGGATTGCTCGTAGCGAGAAATTAAAGCAACCTTTTATTTTTTTAGAGATTGCTAAAGAATTTTCGAAAGAAAAATTTATTATGATTTGCCCAGAAGCAAATTTTAATAGCGTAGATGTTACAGAATTAAGAAAAAAAGCATCAGAAATTACGAACCTTACTTTTATACAATCTGTACCATTCGTTGATATAAATAATTATTATTGTAATGCAAAGATTTTTATCAACACTTCTATATATGAAGGATTTCCGAATACTTTCGTTCAGTCTGCCATTAATGCTGTTCCAATAATTACCTTAAATGTTGATCCTGATAATTTTCTTCAAAAATATAAAAATGGATTTTGTGCGCATGGTAATTTTTCAAAAATTATCTCAGAAATAAAAAGAATATTAAATAGCCAGAATGAATGGACTAATATGAGCATTAATGCATATAATTATGCTTTAAATAATAATGATATTAATAAGATTATTCTTGAATACAAAAAAATTTTTACTAAAATGTAAGACTAAAATGATTAATTTAATAAAAAATAATTTTAAAAAACATAGTGAGACAATCAATAATTTTACGTGGAGATGTCTACAAATATTTGGTAAACAAGGGGTGACATTTTTAATTTTTGTATTATGTTCAAGGTTACTTACCCCTTATAATTTTGGTATCTATAACTATATTCTTGCAATTATATTCTTCTTAGTCATGTTTGGAGATTTTGGTATTTCGACTGCTACTTCAAAATATGTAGCTGAGTATAATATTGTTAATAAAAATAAATTAAAAGCTGTTTTGTTTAATTCAGGATTGATAATATTTATTATAACATCTGTAATTACTATAGTAACTGTATCCATAGGATCTTTTTACTTGAAAGATAAGTATACTTATTTTTTATGGCTGCTTCCGTTAATTTTTTTGTCTCCGATGACTTCCTTGTATGACGGAATTTACAGAGGGTTAAAGAAATTTAAGCAACTGGCTATAATCTCGTTAGCCATCGGTTTTGTTTCTATTCCTTTTGTTTATTTTATGGTAAATAATTATGGTTTAGTTGGCGCATTATTTTCTCAAAATATTTTTTATTTAAGTCTTTTGGCGGGGCTTTATTTTGGATATAGCGATTTTCATTTTAAATTTAACAAAGAAGTTATAAAAGAAATTGGAAAATACAGTTTTACTTACGGGGTAGCCGTAATAGGGTATTACTTATTTTCAAGAGTAGACATTCTAATACTTGGCCATTATGGATTTATTAAAGAAATAGCAGTTTATGAGATTATTAATAAAATTTTTATGATTCTATTAATCCCGTTTTCCATAATTGGGCAAATTATTGGCCCTAATTTTACAGAATTTTATATAAAAAAACAGTACAATAAAATTTATTATAAACTAAAAAAATACATCATACTATCAATTGTTAGCGGCTTTATATTTGGAGTATCGACTTATTTTATATTACCTTATATTATAAAATTATTCTTTTTTAATTATTATAATAATATATTTTCATTAATATTTTTTCCATGTGTAATAATATATTCTCTACAAGTTTATGCAACTTATATTAATTCGGGAATTATTGTTTCTACCGGACATGCTAAATTAATGACCTATCTAAATTTATGGTTAGGTATACTAAATTTAATTTTAGCATTAGTATTAATTAGATTGTTTGGTTTTGTCGGTGTTATATATGCAACTATGATATCTTTAATAATTGGAATTATAATTTTGCATACGCAATACTTCTATATAATAAATAAATTAAATAACGATGAATAATAATTTAAAAGTATCTATTATTATGTCCGCCTATAATGCGGAAAAGTATATAGCAGAGTCAATAGAGTCTATTTTAAACCAATCCTTTAAAGATTTTGAATTTATTATATTTGATGACGGGTCTACTGATGATACAAAAAAAATCATCAGAACTTATGCTAAAAAAGATAATAGAATAATTCCTGTATATAATAACAAGAATATAGGTTATATTGGGTTTATTAGAAATTTAAATAAGGGAATGAATATGGCGAAATGTAAGTATATTGCAAGAATGGATGCGGATGATATTTCGTTACCAAAACGACTAGAGAAGCAGTTGGATTATTTAGAAAATAATAATGATATTTTTTTGATTGGCACATCTGTAAATATAGTTGATGAAAATGGGATAATAATAAGGAAGAATGTTTTTTACATTGATCCTGAAAAAATGCTTCCTATTAAAAATTGCATATATCACCCCACTATTATGTTTAGAAATGATAACAGTATAACTTATAGAGAAAAAATTCTTTATTGTGAAGATTATGATTTATATTTAAGATTAATTACTTTAAATAAAAAAATAGTAAATTTAAAAGAGACACTACTAAATTATAGAGTTATTGAGCAATCAGTTTCACGAACAAAGGCGGCTTTACAACAATTTTATAGTGAAGAAGCAAAAACTTTATACTTAGAAAGGAAAAAAATCGGTCATGATAACTATGATTCATTTAATTCTGATAAAGTTGAATTAGATATATTTTCAAAAAAATGTTTATTAATTGAAATAAAATCGTGTTCTTATATTAATAACTACATAGAAGTTAATAGGCTTTGCAAAAGTTATTTTATTAATCATGGTTTTAATAGTAATATATTTTTATATTATTTACTAAGTTTATTGCCTCAAAAAATTATTAATTTTATTAAGTGTTTTAAATAAAATTATAAACTAGACCAGCTATAAATTTCAAAACCGTTATCGGCTATAACTAATTTAAAATTAGCTAAATGGAATTTAGCGTCTAATGGAAAATTAGTGGAAGTTCTTGTTATGTAAACACCTTTTTTAAAGTTTTTGACAGTGCTTTCTAAATCATAAACTTGCCAATAATCGTTATCCAAAAAAACATTTTTACCTATATCATATTTAAAGCTACCCTTGTCTGAAAAAAATCGATTACCATCAATATTAATATCAAATTGTAAAAGAAGCCAAGCGGGATCAAAATTGTTAAGAATAATTGGCTCAGATGAATTTATTAGTTTTTTTTCTTTTATTAAATTCATAAAATCAAGGGCATCCTTACGTGTTCCTGTTGATGTTGGGCGAGCCGAGTCATTATATGGCCAGTTTGTCACTAAATCATGATTCGCGGCATGTTTAATATTTGAAGGATTAATAAATAAATTAATCAATAGTAGCGCGATAAAAATACGTAAAATATAAAATTTATTAATAGTTTTGGTAAGTATGTAAATTACTGTTGAGAATATTAAAATATAAAAAGGATATATTATGAATGAATATCTAGTGGGTACATAGCTTAAAGTATTTTGATATTTGAATATGAAAACCGCAAGCATACATATAAAAGTAAAATACGAAACACTTAAAAAACGATTTTTTATTATAAAAATGGGAACCAAGAAAAGTAGTATTAGAAAAAATTCTGGTATAGGAAATAAAGAAAACCATTGCATTGGGAACTGAATTGTTGGTAGAAAAAAAGAATGGAACCAGTATAAATCAAATCCTAGCAAATGAAAGCCTGGTAAAAAGTATTGAACTAAAAAAGCAAATAAAATCAGCCAAAAAACAAAAAAGGCAATTAAATAATATTTGAATCGTTTTTTCTTGTTATGATTGTTTATTACTAAACACGGGATAGCCGCGAAAATAATAGCAAGAATTGTTAGTAAAATAGTATAATTATTTACAAGATGACTATATAGATATAGTAAGATAGAAATAGATGATAAAGATATAATTAAAAATTTGTTAGAACGATTTTTTTTGATCAAAGTAAAAATAAAAATAAAAGCAAGCAGAGAAATAAAGAAATTTTCTGAGTATTCTCTTATCATGGTCGACTCTTCTATTGCCACTGGAGAAATAGATAACAAAAAAGCACATATGATGCCAACCTTTTTATTAATAAAAGTTCCAAGTAAATACATTAAAAAAATGGAAATTGTACCAATAACTGCTAGAGCTAGTCTTGCGGCAAATAATGTTGGTCCAAATAATTTGAACATAAATGCAATTAAATATGTTAGTTGCAAATTACGCTCATAAAAAAAATGGCCATTATCATAAAAAGCTTTTCCTGAACTCAAATTAAAAAGATCGCTACCTTGAATATAATTTAGATTCCAGACTCTTAGAACAAAACCCAGTAATAGTATAAACATTAATATAAACGTATAAGACAATTTCTGTTTATATATTTTTTTATTTTCTATTTTTGACTCATTACTATAATCATTTGTAATTTTTTGCACGATTTCTTTTCTGTTATTATAAAGAAAAATAAAACCCAAAAAAAAGGAAATGAAAATTAATATTAGATTAAGATTGGGAATTAGATGTAAATCAAGTTTTGAAGAAAAATTTAAATTAGAAATGATTATGATAAATAAACTTGCTATGAATATCGGAGGGTAAAATTCTAAAATAATTTTCTTAGTTATATTTTTATCGTCTAATTTTTTAAACCACAAAAAGAAAACTAAAAATCCCGACACTAATTCTGTGTATAAAATAGTCTCATTATTTAAAAAGTTAAATCTTAGTCCACAAATATTTATTAATAACGAAATTAAAAATAAAGATAAGCAAAAAGGTCTTGTAAAATTTTTTGAAGCTATGCTAAGATTATTTATTACTTTATTTTTGAACGGCATCAAGTTTTATTTGTTTAATTATTGAAGCGGTCGGTAGATTCGATCTGAAAAAAATTGTTAAGGATTCGCTATTTTCTGTTTTAAATTTTATTTTTGTTTGTGGAAGAAAAATATTTTTTGAAATAATATTAACTTTATATAAATTACCTCTAAAATAAGGACTGGTTCCATAGTTGTGAGATGTCCAACCAAAACTTAAATCATTTTTTCCGTTGTAATCAGTCCAAATTTTATCTGGTCCAAGATATGCGCGGACACTAAATTGTCCGTCGACGAATAATTCTATATAACCATTGATATCTGACGAGAAATAGATCGCCATTAGAGAATGTTTTTTATTAAAAAATTTTTTGTCTATGGGAATCTTAATATTATAAAATTGCCCATCTTTATTATTGACCCGACCAATCTGGAAACTTACACTTTCTTTATTCTGCCATAATTCCCAGTTATAATGTCCGACTATTTGTTGCCCGTCGCTAGAATCATCTGTTGGCAGCCATTCCGCATAAACCGTAAATGCTCCATCTTCAAACATGTCACTAGAACTTGCTATCTCTAATCTGGCTGTGCCATCTAAATAAGTTGCCCCATCAAATAAGAAGGCTTTTTTATTTTTGTTTACTAAATCTCCCGGCACACCTTTAGTAAAATCCCAAGATTTATCCCACTGGACCGAATTTGGATCAAAGTCTAAATAAGGAGGGATAAGCGAAACGCCCTCGCCTTCTACTTCAACGGTAATTTCGGCGTCTTTTAAAACTACATTAGGCTTAAAAACCGCCGTGGCCATACCAGTTAGTTCTCGATAAGTTGTGCCATCGGGGTTAGTTTTTCGCCCTGAGAGGTCTTGTGATGGCTCTAAATAGAACTCAGAAACGGTGGTGTCGTTAGCTGAACCGACATTAATGATAAAAGTTTTATGATAACCAAAGGGGAGGAAGTTTATGTATAAAACATAAAGCAAAAAACCCAAGGGAAGAGCATAACCTAAAAACCTAGCCCAAAAAATAGGATCTTTGAGAAGTTTTTTAGTGTTTTGTTTATTAATACTTTTAAAAGTGTCTTTAACTCTGTTTTTTAAAATTGGTAAACCCATATTTTTGAATAACTGTTTTTCTCGTTGGAGAAGAAGAGTTTTAAATTATTTTGAATATAACTAACTATATCCGGGCTGATCTTGCCGTCTATGGCCATATAATCAAAGATGATATAACCGTGCTTAGTATTTGTGATATTCTTTAATTCGTCCAGATTATTTATTACCTCGGCATTAACATAGTATTCTTTATTTTGTTTAATGGTCTTGTTGGTGTCTTCCATGCCTAGATAATCATATCTAATCCAATAACCGGGTTGATTTAAAAATATCTTGTTAAAATGAGGGTGGCTTGAAATTACTATCTCATCAGGTTTAAGATTCTCTTTGATTTTGGCATAAGCCAAATTAAAGTCCGGCTGTGGGGTATAGGCATAATAAGGACGATTAAACTGACTTGGATCGTCAGCCTCTAAAAAATAAAAATTTTTAGGGAAGATTACGCCTTCACCAGTAATAAAAAAGACTAAAACAAACAAAAACCAGCTAATAGTTTTCAGATAACTATGCTTTATTTTGTCGGTTATGTCAATAGCTACTATTGCCCCTATTATATAGAAGGCAACTGTGGTGTGAAAAAGATAGCGGTAATGAACTATGTCGCTAAAGAAAGACAAAAAGACTAGATAGATTAGAAAGGGCAGGGCAATTAGAGTGATTTGTTTTTTCTGTTCTTTCTCAGCATTAAAATAGCCAAAGATACCTATTAAGATAAATGGCCAGTAGTTTCTTAAATAAAAGCTTAGATAGTAGGGAAGATTATAATTAAGCGAGACGTTTTGGATAGCGTGAGCGATAAAATGAAGACCAAGGCCAAATTCAGCAAAAATAAGAACAGCTACTAAGGCCAAGCCAGAGATAATTATATTTTTCTTATTTAATTTACCCTCTAATAAATACCAAGCCAACATAATCATCGGCAAAATATAAGCTAGTTTGTGGGTAGCGATAGCTAACAGAGTAAATAGAATGGACAGGGAAAAATTAAGTATTCTTTGTTTGTTGTTTTTGGCTTTTATGAATAGATAGAATAGTAGCAGAGCTAACCAGAAAAAAACTTCAAGCATCGTATACCACCGGGCCTGTTGAGACCAGGCAATCTGCCAGTAGGAAAAAGCGACAAAAAAGGACGAAAGCAGGGCGGCCTTCTGATTCTTAAAAATAGTTTTGGTTAAGAAATAGGTAAGGAGAATGAAAAAAAGACCAAAGAAGGCTGATAAGAAGCGATAAGACCAAGCATTTTGTCCGGCCACTTGAGCAATTTGCGCTGTTGGATAACAGTAAAGAGGGCAGAAATATTTTTCACCGGAATCAAGAATGCTGGATCCGTTTACGTAGCCATTTTGCGTACCCGAAATGACAGCGTTAATTGTGTAGCCCTCGTCCATCCAATATGATTGATTGCCGAGATGGTAAAATCTTAAAAATAGGCCAAAAAATAATATAAAGCCTAAAATTAATATTGTATTTGTTTTTTTCATTTTTATTGTTTAATATACTATCCAGTTTACGGATTTCTTGGTTTTTTGTCAATTTTTGGGGCAATTTTGGATAATTATTTTTGCTATTGACAAAATTAGCATCTTAGCCTAAGATTAAGCTATAAATAATTTAATTAGAATTTAATAAAAATTTAAATAAAATTAGTAATTTACTTACTAATAATTTCTTTTTAAAATTATCTTATTTTAAAAATATGCAAAAAAAGAATTTAATAAAATCTAGCGTAGCAGTAGCCTCTTTAGTTGTTGCTTCCATGTTTGGTTTCTCTGCCGCTTTTGGTTATGGTGGTGGAGGTGGAGCCTCATATAGTGCTCCAGCACCGGCAGTCACTGCTATTGGAGTGCCCTTAACGATTGGTTCTTCTCAAGAAGGAGTGGCTACTAACAATCTTGGCAACGGAATAGTTGTTCAAGTAGCGGTACCAAAAGGCGCTGTAACTGGGCAAACAACTTTTAAAACAGAATTAGGCCAAGTAGGCGAAAATCAACCGACCGGATCATTTATGGTTGGTGGTCAAGTTTTTAATATCACTGCCACTGACATTAATAATAATTCAGTTACCAGTTTCTCGAACAACCTCACTATTACTTTACAAATTCCTGGCCTTCCCGCTGATGTTTCTGATTTAGGAGTTTATTGGTTCAACACTTCTACTAATGCTTGGGTTTTAGTTCCGGGCGCAATCTTCAACACTGCTTCAGGTAAAGTTACTTTCTCAGTTAATCATTTAACTAAATTTGCTGTTTTGAGTTCGAAGGGAACACCAGCAACTATCTCCATAAGTCCGGCCGTGATTAAACAAGTTCTAGGCGAAAAGAAGTATGCTGATGGAACATTGTTAAAGGGAACCAACCACCGAATTTATGTTGTTAAAGGCAATGCTATTCAATATATCTCTACTTTGAAAGAATTAGCTAAATATCGTGGCCCAGTTTTAAAGGTTAGCGATGAGGTTATTTCTTCTTTCTCTAAGGCTGCTGTCTTAGGCGCCAAGAAATATGCCAACGGTACTTTAGTTAAAGCTAAGGGCGACGCTAAAATCTACGTGATTAAAGATGGAAAGAAAGTTCATATCAAGTCTCTAGCTGAATTAAGACAGCAAAAGGGTAAAACTTTAACTGTTGAGGCTAGCGAGTTAAATAATTACTAATATTTTCTAGTCGTAAAAAAAGAACCTCGTCTTAAAAAGATGGGGTTCTTTTTTGTATATTTGAATAATACTGGATTCTATATCTCAACTATTATTAGCCACCCAAGTCCGAAAACTGTCTCTCCAAGCGAGCAAATAAAAATACACCCAAGTGGGTGTATTTTTATTTATCTGAGAACACGCAAGGATTCGAACGGAGTTGCGTTAACTAGTAGACGTTCAGCAGGTCGAGGTGGAAATGATTGTCCCTGTTTTTGAAGCTAGTATGTGATATAATGCTAATATGATAAATATAATACTTACTCTCGTTGTTATCGCTTCGCTTTGGTCTATTTGGGGATTTTTTGGTTCTCGTGTCGAGCGGACAGATTATTCTGTAGTCAAGAGAATGAAGGGTTACGAAATAAGGGAATATCCTGCACATATTGTAGCGCAGACAAAGGTTCAGGGCCAACATGGAAGATCCATGAGTAGTGGCTTTAGAATTGTTGCTGGCTATATTTTTGGCGGAAACACAAAAAAAGAACGTATTGCTATGACAGCGCCGGTAGTCGCCCAAAAAGGAGAAGGTTCTAATGTGTTAGAAAGTATTGCCATGACCGCGCCAGTAGTAGCAACTACCGAGGGTAACTCACAGTTGATATCTTTTGGTATGCCTCGCTCATATACGCTTGAAACATTACCAATACCGAATGATTCAAGAGTAAAAATAGTAATGGTTCCTGCTAAGAAATATGGAGTTATGCGATTCTCTTGGTATCGCTCGGATGTGCGAATTAAACGTCTGCAGCAAAAATTAATCTTAGCGCTTACACGTGACGGATTAACATCGATAGGGAGCGCTTCCTATGCTGGATACAATGCACCTTGGACGCCACCATGGATGACACGAAATGAAGTGTTGGTTGAGTTAAAATAGAAGTAAATTTAATCAAATGAATATACTTTCCAGAAATGAAAAAAGAGTGATAGTTAATAAAGGCACGGAAGCACCATTTTCTGGAGAATACGTGAACACTAAGGCCAGGGGGATTTATGTTTGTCGTCAGTGTGAGGCGCCACTTTATGATTCTAAAGATAAATTTGAATCCAGCTGTGGCTGGCCAAGTTTTGATGATGAAATAAGAGGCGCCATAAAGAGAGTTTTGGATGCTGATGGCTTTAGGACTGAAATAATGTGCGCCCGATGCGGTGGACATTTAGGTCACGTATTCGATGGCGAACATTTAACAGAGAAAAACATTCGTTACTGCGTAAATTCTATTTCAATGAAATTCATTCCTAGTAAATAAATATATGAGCAAAAAAATAGTATTAGCTGGTGGTTGTTTTTGGGGTATGGAGGAACTAATTAGGAAGCAACCGGGCGTAGTTAATACCAGCGTTGGTTATACTGGTGGAAATATCAAAAATCCTAGCTACGAGAACCACGAAGGTCACGCTGAAGCAGTTGAAATAGAATATGACTCCGAAATAACTTCATATAATAAGCTACTCGATTTTTTCTTTCAAATTCACAACCCTACTACTTTGAATCAACAAGGTAATGACATTGGTTCTTCTTATCGATCAGCAATATTTTTTGGAAACGAGGAAGAAAAAAGAGAAGCGGAAAATTTTATAGAAATTGTAAATAAGTCAAAGCGCTGGAAAAATCCCGTGGTGACAAGTTTGGAGCCACTACAAATTTTTTACCCAGCGGAAGACTATTATCAGGATTATCTGCAAAAGAATCCTGGTGGCTATACTTGCCACGCTATTTATTTTGATAGTTACTTAAAATAATTTTATTTTTTTATGATAAATAATGGATTAAGAAAAAAGTATAATCAAGCGCTTATTTTATTATTGTTAATTCTCTTTGTCGTTAATATGATTACGGGAATAATTAAAATTCCTGAAATACAGAGATATTTTCTGTTTATTTATAATTATATTTCTGCCGCTCAAATGTCCTGGTTGCATGATTATTCTGGTTTGGGGCTAGCCATGCTAATTATTGTCCACCTTGTTGTTAAAAGAAGATGGCTCGGAGATTTATTAAAACTAAACTTTAAAATTTCGACGAAATTATTTAGTACTTTATTTATTATTGTTGTTGCCGGCTTATTTTTAGGCGTCGTTTATTATGTTAAAGTTAATGACATTATTAATAGAAAAACGACAAATCTTTCAGCCGTTGAGATCAAAGAATATAAAGGTGAAAAATTAGGCTCCATCGATGATTTTAGAGAGAATTCAATTAAGGGGGTCCAATATGTTAACAGAGATACTTATAAATTAGAAATCACGGGATTAATTTCTAATCCTATTGATTATAGTTATGATGATATTTTGAAATTGCCGTCATATCAGAAAGTGGTGAAGCTTGATTGCGTTGAGGGTTGGAGTGTAAAGGCTTTATGGGAGGGCATTCTCGTCAAAGATATTCTAAAAAATTTAAATATAAAACCAGAGGCTAAAACAGTCATTTTCTATGCGAGTGACGGATATTCTACCTCTTTCCCATTAGATTATATTTTGAATAACGATATTATAATGGCCGACAAATTAAATGGTGTTTACTTGCCGCCCGAAAGAGGTTTTCCATTTCAATTAGTTGCCGAGCAAAAATGGGGCTATAAATGGATAAAATGGATAACTAAAATTGAGTTATCTAGCGATACGAATTATAAAGGATTTTGGGAAAGTCGTGGTTATAATAACGATGGTAGTTTGGATGGATCAAAATATGCGCGTTAAATTAATAAATATCTTGTGAATGCGTAATTAGCAACGCTATTTCTAATCTTTCTGTGTAGATAAAGAAACATCAATAAAGAGGCATTTTGTCTCTTTTTTTATTAGCGCTGGCGGTTCTCATACCAGTATAATTAGTGTATAATATCAAATGAATACCTTAAGAGAAAAGCTTCTATTCGCCGTTCTTTAGAAGCAAAAAATTGATGATATTCAATTTTTATAATTATTATTTACTTACTATGTATAAAAAAAATATAAACTACATTAAATTGATAATATTTTCTGTTTTTTTTCTATTTGCCCCTTTTTCCTTAAACGCAGCTACTTCGTTAACTGATGATTTTACTGGCACCACAATAAATACAGGAAAATGGACGGAGTATGATACTGGCGGAATTGGCGGGACAGCTGGTAATGTCCAGCAGAATGACGTCTTAACTATTACTGGCGACGGATCATGGAATCATAATGGCTTAAAGTCTGTCCAGACTTTCGACAGAACTTACGGCGATGTTACAATCGAAGGCGATTGGCAATTGAAAAATTCTTGTGCTACGGATTCCGCCCCCTCCGTTGCAGTTATGTATGGCGATTGGGTAAATGGAATTCAGCAGTCTGGGACGCTTTCATTAATTTATTTTAGTGGTAAATTTGCTTTATATAATTCATCGACTACTTATAATCTTGCAACTCAGATAACTTGTGTCGCGAATACCACGATTCATTATAAATTTGTAATTAGACAAGTCGGAGGCGTTGACGTCTATCTGAATGGTAGCGCGACCCCTAATGGGTCTCTTACTATAGCCCAGGCTCCAAATACATTCACTAATAAATACATTCTTTTGCAGCAAAAAAGTAACACTATCCCCGCGAATGGCAATTCAACAATTACTCTCGATAATTTACTTGTTGCAACCAGCGATGCTCCAGCGGCTCCTGCTAATTTAACAACCACTCCTGCATCCGGCCAAGTAGCTCTTAGCTGGACAGCTCCAGCAAACGGAGGTAGTACTATTACCGATTATATAATTCAATATAAACTTTCTTCTGAACCCTCTGTTTGGGCTACTTTTGCTGACGGGACCTCAGCCGCAACCACAACAATTATAAGTGGTCTTTCTAATGGTTTATCGTATGATTTTAGAGTTTCGGCTATAAATGGAATAGGAACAGGTAGTTTTTCAAGCGTTGTTTCATCTATCCCAAATCTTTATGTTCCGTCTGCACCTCCTGGTTTAATCGCTAGTTTTAATTCTAATAATCGAATTAACTTATTATGGACTACACCTATAACAGATGGTGGAGCAAATATTACTGATTATTTAGTAGAATACAAATTAACGTCAGAGCCTACAGTTTGGACTACTTTTGTGGATGGAGTATCAACATCAACCACATCTGTGGTCACTGGTCTTACTGGCGGCGCAACTTATAATTTTAGAGTTTCGGCGATAAATTCAGTTGGCACAAGTTCAAACTCAAATATTGTGACTAAGAAAGCTGGAGCCTACTTACTTTACGATGATTTTACTGGGACAACTATAGATACGAATAAATGGATAGAGTACGATTCAGTGGCGAGCGGCGGAACAGCCGGAAAAGTTCAGCAGAATAATGCGCTTAGCATGATCGGTACGAGTAATTGGACTACTAATGCTTTAAAATCTGTCCAGACTTTTGATCGAAGTATTGGCGACATAGTTATAGAAACAGATTGGACAATTAGCGATTGTTCCTCGGTAACGGCTGTCGGTGGAATTTCCTATGGCGATTGGGTGACGAATGGCACGGTTGCCAATAATACCCTGATGCTCCAGTTCAGTAATGGGACGTTTAAATTATTTCATTGGCCATCGGCTATTTCGTCGTCTGCGTCATGCACGAGCGGCGTGCCTATCCATATAAAGGAAGTTATTTATAAAGCTGGCGGCATGGATGTATTTTTAAATGGTAGCAGCACGGCCAGCGTTTCTCTTAGTGTAATAAATGCCCCCTCCACATTTAATAACCAGCCAATATCATTCCAGCAATTTAATGCTTTAAATTCATTCTTTGATAATTTAACAGTTTCAAATACCGGTTATACGATTCCGGATAAAACAGTTGGCTTATTATCAACCCCACGAGATAATAGTGTCGAATTATCTTGGACAACTCCGGCAAATGGAGGTAGCGCCATTACTGACTATCTCATACAATATAAACTTTCTTCTGAGCCATCTGCTTGGATAACTTTTGTTCATGATGCCTCGTCCTCTTCGGCCGCTTTCGTTACTGGACTTACTAATGGCCAGAGCTATGATTTTAAAGTTTCAGCTTTAAATATAAATGGAATAGGTACAAGTTCTGATATTACAACTGCTGTTCCAGTCTCAAGTGTTCCATCTGCTCCGAGAAGTTTATTAGCAACTAACACAATAAGCAGCCAGATAAATTTATCTTGGAACGTGCCTATAACAAATGGTGGGGCGAGTATCTCAGATTATTTAATAGAATATAAATTAAGCTCGGAGCCAACTGTATGGACAACTTTTCCCGATGGAGTATCATTGGCAAGTTCGACGATCGTCACAGGGCTGACTAATGGTTTATACTATGACTTTAGGGTTTCCGCTATAAATAGTTATGGGGTTGGGACAAATTCTTCTATAGTTACAAAAGCGGCCGTTAATCCGACTTCAGTTCCACCTGTTGCAAGTTCAGTCGCTATTGTTGGTCAATCTCATGTTTCCGAATATTTACTTGGTTCATATGTTTACTCCGATGAAAATGCAAATCCGGAAGGGCTAACAACTTATCGTTGGCTAAGGGCTAATACTTTGGGTGGAGCTTATTCGCCAGTCTCCGGAGCGACAAATATTAACTATACGGTTAGTACTGACGATTTAAATAAATATTTAAAACTCGAAATTACCCCAGTTTCAACTGTGACCCCATTTACCGGAACGCCGGTTTTGAGTAATGCCATCGGACCAATTTCAGCGCCCACTTATATTTATCACATATTATCTACGGGGCAAAGTTTATCTTTGGGCGTTGCTGGTACTCCGACTCTTTCTACTTCGCAGCCGTATAATAATAAAATGTTAAATGGTACAAATTTTACAGCTCTTGTTGAGGGAAGCGCCGAAACACCTGCGAGTGCAATGGGCAATGGAATTACTTTTGTAAATGGACAACAAATAGTTGTGACGAAACATGGCGTCGGGGGCACTGCCTATTCTGGACTTAAAAAAGGAACAACCCCGTATGCCAATGGTATACAACAGGCAATAGACGTTAGGAACGCAGCGACCCTTCTGGGAAAAACATCGCAAGTACTGGGCGTGACTGTCGTTCACGGAGAAACTGATAACGCTGGTGGCAATGCCCCTTATTATGAGGGTTATTTGGTAGAGTGGCAGCAGAATTATGAGGCGGATATTAAAGCTATAAATGGTCAAGTCGGGACAATACCTTTATTTACTGATCAAATGGATTCCTGGACGACTCAAGGACATGCTACTTCCGGTATTCCGATTGCCCAACTTGCTGCCGCAGAAGATTATCCGGGAAAAATAATTCTCGTTGGTCCTAAATATTTTTTAACTTATGCAAGTGGACCGCATCTAACTAATACTAGCTATAGATGGTTAGGAGAATACTATGCGAAAGTTATTAAGAAAGTTTATTTTGATAAAATTTCCTGGAGACCGCTTTCACCCGACTCCGTTAATTTAATTGGAAACGTAATCTACGCAAAATTTCATGTACCGACTGGGTCGCTCGCTTTTGATACAACGCTTGTCAAGCAAAAAAGTAACTATGGTTTTGAATATTACGACTCCGCTTCTTCAACTTCAATTAATTCGGTTGAAATTATTAATTCAGATACCGTAAAAATAACTCTAAGTAATAGTCCAACCGGAACTAATCAGAGATTGCGTTATGCCTACACTGGAGTAGCATCTTCGGACGCTGGCGCGCAACCAGATGGTTCACCTCGCGGAAATTTACGGGATACAGATCCAGAAATTTCTCTTTCCGGTAATACTCTTTATGATTGGGCTGTTAATTTTGACAAAGCGATTGCTTCTACGTCAGATACTAATTTGCCGGTTGTTACTGAATTTAGTTTGCCTGCAACATCCAGCTCTTTGACAGTAAATATTTCTTCATTTAAAGCCACCGACGATTATTCGGTTACCGCTTATTTATTAACCGAGTCTTCTTCAACTCCTTTGTTGGGAGATTCTGGTTGGCTACCCGCAGCGCAAACAAATTATACATTTTCTACCCAAGGAACGAAGACCCTGTATGCTTGGGCGAAAGATGAGGCTGGTAATATCTCAAATGCAATGAGCGCATCAGTTTTAATTTTATTGCCGGCAACAAGGTTTACATTTAGTGGCCCAGCATCAGGTTACGTAAATAGTGTTTCGACAAATTTTACAATTACTCCGGATAATTCATATACCGGAACAATTACAATCGCCGCATCAGGGTCAGGTAGCACTGGTATGGCAAATATTATTTTAACTTTTGTGAATTCACAAAGTCCTCAAACATTCACAATCACACCTATTAGCGAAGGAACCGTTATTCTAACGCCAACTAATAGTGGGGGCTTGGCTAACCCATCAAACATAACTTACTCTGCTAACGCAATCCCGCCAGGGGCACCAGCAATCTCGTCCTTAACCGCAAATAATATAAATTCTAGTGATATAAATATTTCGTGGCTTACTGATACTTTATCATCGAGTAAGCTTGAATATGGCTTAACAAATAATTATGGAAATACTACGACTGAAACTGACACCTCTCCTAGAGTAACTCAGCATAGTGTAAATTTGGGCAATTTATCATCTTGTGTTACATATTCTTACCGTGTACGCTCAAAAAACTCTTTATTAAACGAAACAATAAGCTCTGGTAGCACCTTCACGACTGGCGGCTGCACCGCTTCCTCGACTGTTTCGGAAAATATAAGCTCTCAAATTGATAAAACGATTGGCGGCACATTAATTTTAGAAGATGTTAATTCGCATGGTTTAACGTTAACAATCCCTGTTGGCTTCGCTACATCCAGCGCTAATTTTCAAGCTCACCAATTGAATAAAGATACGGTGCTAGAAACTATTTTTACTCCAAGCGGAGTATTCTCAGCCGGCGATTACGTTTATGAATTAAAAGCCATGTCCGGTATCGCTAATGTCATTTCAGTTTTTGACACCCCGTTAACAATTACAATCGCATATGACGCAAGCGATATTTCCGGTTTAGACGAATCAAGTCTTAAAATATATCGCTGGGATAGCGGTGCTTGGACGCAGTTAAACAATTGTACAGTCGATACGAGAGCTAAAATAGCAACTTGCGAAACAAACCATTTTTCAACTTTTAGTCTTTTTGGTCAAAAAATAGTAAATAATAGTAATCCCGTTTTGCAAACGGGGAATTCTATGCCGATCTCTTGGACGCTTGCACCATTAACTCCGGTTGGTGGATTTCGGGTAAGCGCCGATAGCCCAACCAACAACCATGAAATTAATTTAAATTTTGTTGCGGGCGATGATACTGATAAATTAGCTATCTCCAATTTTTCCGATTTTAGAAATGCTAGTTTAGAATTATTTACTAAAACTAAAATTTGGGATATCTGTGCCGGATTAGAAGCTTGTAGCTATGGCTTTCACAATGTTTATGTTAAGTTTTATACTAAATACGGTGTAAGCTCAGATATTGTTAACGCGACGGTTAATTATAAGTCGTCAATGCCGAGTACGATAGATAACAACAAGCCAAGCGTTTCTGTGAAAAAAATGCAATTTACTAAAGACTTGAAACAGGGGCAAAAAAATAACGATGTAAAATTATTACAGCAATTTTTAAATTCCATAAATTATTTGGTTGCTAAATCTGGCGCTGGTTCAAAAGGTAAAGAAACAACTTTTTTTGGTTCGGCGACTAAGGCTGCCTTAATTATATTTCAAAAAACTAATAATATAGTGCCCGCCAGTGGTTTGTTTGGACCAATGACCAGAAAATTAGTTAACAGTAAATAGAAGTTTCTTAACTATTTCTTAATTAAATAAAAATAATATGTTTATCAAGCTTTATTTAATTGCTTTGCCGGTATTTTTAGCTATTGATATGTTTTGGCTCGGGCTAGTTGCGAAAGGTTTCTATGCTAAACAACTTGGTTATCTAATGAAAACGAATGTTAGCTGGGTGCCGGCCATATTATTTTATTTGCTTTTTATTGTTGGCCTTGTAGTCTTTGTTATTATTCCTGCGCTTGATAAAAATTCATGGAAGGAAGCCCTAGTATTGGGAGCACTATTCGGTTTGATTACTTATGCGACTTATGATTTAACTAATCTGGCGACAGTAAAAAGTTGGCCTCTATTAGTTACCTGTATTGATTTACTTTGGGGCGCAGTTTTGTCGGCGGCGGTTTCTATAATTACCTACTTAATCGCAACTAAAATTGGCTTATGAATTACTATCTAATACTCGCCCTCATTCTTTTTGTCTACATGAGTTGTTGGTTTATTATTTCTATCCTTAGAAAAAGAAATGATATTGCTGATGTTGCCTGGGGTCTTGGTTTTGTAATTTTAACTTGGTCATCTTTTTTTATCGCAGAAAATTATAGCATTCGCAGTCTACTCGTAAATAGTTTGGTTAGTATTTGGGGTTTTCGTTTAGCCTGGCATATCTATACTCGTAATAAAGGGAAGGCAGAAGACTATCGATATTTAGCCTGGAGGAAAGAATGGGGAAAGTGGTTTTATCTGCGTTCATATTTTCAGGTCTATCTTTTACAAGGAATATTTTTATTCTTAATCGTCTCACCAGTTTTATTTATCAATCATAATATAGGTCAGCAATTTAATTTTTTTGATGGGCTTGGTCTTCTCATTTGGCTAACAGGTTTTTTCTTCGAAGTTGTCGGGGATGCGCAGCTGGCAAGTTTTATTAGTAACCCTACCAATAAGGGGAAATTAATGCAGACTGGTTTATGGAAATATAGTCGTCATCCTAATTATTTTGGAGAGGTGACACAGTGGTGGGGCTTGTGGTTAGTCACCTGCAGTCTTCCTGGCGCTTACTTAAGTATCATTGGGCCTTTAACAATAACATTCCTTATCCTAAAAGTTTCTGGAGTACCTTTGCTCGAAAAGAAAATGGCGGAAAATTTGGCTTTTGCAGAATATAAAAAAAGAACGAGTGTTTTCTTTCCGCTACCACCATGTATAATGCGCTCTAGTTAGGAACCATCTGCGGACAGTTTATTAAATAGCAATAAAATTAGGATCTAAGCTCAAATATAACTAGTGCCGAATAGGCACTAGTTTTTAATTTGTATAAATAAGTTCTTGCACTCATCAGCTTCTAGCATTGACAGTATCAGAGATATTATGCTATATTATTTGTTCCTTTAACAATTAAACAAATAAAAAATAATAAATAATGAATTTAACAGTCTTTAAAATTCACGAAGGTCTCCGTGCCCTAAAAGTTACGGTATTACATCGTCAGGGTGGCCGCTGGTATAGCGCGGAAATCAGTCTTCTCTGTCACGGACTTATGACCGAGGTCAGTTCTCACCCCAGTTTCCCGGGATATCTTGTCCTTTTCGGACATTATACAAAGGAAGAAACTCTGGCAGCAATTATGGGCGGACAAGCCTATTCCGCAACCCCACTTATTGGAGTCGAGGATCGCCGCTTGCCCTTTAGACCGGGCTTTATTTAAGTCTAAAAAACAAAAATCAAATTCACGCCGCTCTAACAATCAGCGGCTTTTTTATTCTTAAAATGTCGTTTTTGGGCTATAATTATAGATATGAAATTCATTTCTCAGGTTTACGAAAAACAAGCATTTAAAAATATTTCCTGCGTCGGGCAAAATATGTCTGACAAGGATTTTTCTGACTGCAGTTTCGAAAAATGTGATTTTAGTGAATGCAATTTTTCGAATACATCTTTCAACTCGTGTTCGTTTTTCGGTTGCAACCTGACAAACATGAAAGTTAATAATTGCAGTTTTCAAGGAGTTCTTTTTGAAAAAAGTAAATTGCTAGGAACGCGATTTTCAACTCTCGATTCTTTATTAATTGGATGGACTTTTAAAAGTTGTGTAATTACAATTTGTGACTTTGGTGATTTAAGTATTAAGGATAGTAAATTTATTGATTGCGACATAAGGGAGGCAGATTTCATAAATACAAATTTAAGCGGCTCAGATTTTTCTGGTTCGAGTTTAAGTTTATGTAAATTTCATAATACAAATTTAGAAAAGGTAAATTTTATTGGTGCTCGAGATTATTATATAAATCCAGTTGATAATAAGTTAAAAGGTTCTCGTTTTTCTTATCCTGAAGTTTTATCCTTGTTGGATGGTTTTGGCGTTAAAGTTGAATTTTAAATAGTGTATTTTTAGATAATAAATTTTTATAATATTTTGTATGAAAAATAGAAAAATTAGTTTAATTATTTTTGCTTTTATTCTTATTTCTGTGGCGACGATTTCTGGAGCTTATTGGTTCCTTCATCCTTCTCGAGTTAAAGAAGCGGCAACGGCCAGTAACGACGTATCTCAAATTAAGATTGAGCCTAACGAGCCTAATATTGGCTTTACTCCAAGCTATCAGGAAGAACGCACTCCGCTGGCTGAGGTTTCTAATTATTTAGCCCTTAAAACAAAGTATGGGCTAGCGCTTTCTGTAGCCCAGGAGAAATATCTAAATGACAATCGCTTTTTACTAATTGATTTTAATCAGGTCCCATTTTTAAAGGAGGGAATTAATTTTGATCAGTGGTTAGCGTCTTATGATTCTCTTGGCGGTGGTTCAATTTACGACCGAAAGCCGGAAGACTCTTTATTAATTAATTCTGATATTGTTTTACATGCCTATCATAAATATTTTGAATTAACACTTGAACAGTTAGAGCAGAACGAACTTAATTCTTCGCTTGGCGAATTTCTATCCGCTCTTCATTCTAATTTAGCTGCGGCCGCTGCAAAAAGTAACGGCGAGCTAAAAACACGCTACCAGAATTTAGAAGCACAAATAGTTTTAGCTCGAGTTTTGTATGATAATAAAAATTCTGCTAAACCATCTTATTTTTCAAATCCTGAAGAAGAGCAAAAATATTATGAACAAGATAAAAGCGTAGATTCCCTGGAGAACGCCGAAAAGATATTATCAAAATATTCAAACGATTTGCCAAGTAGTCTCGTTGAGGGTATAAAAATAGATTTGGCTGGTATTTATGCGGCGAAAGAAATTGGCGCCTCACCTCTTTTTAAACAATACGATGACCAGATTAAAACCGACTATACCCAATTTACGCCACGTAGCCACTATGCAAAGAATTCATTCCTAAGATCATATTTTAGAACGATGATGTATCTTGGGAGAAGTAGTTATTTACTTAAGAGTGATCTCGGGATTATAGATGCTAATTTATTAGTAAAACAAATGAGTCTTAAAAATGGAAATCCTGCAGCCCCATTTGATTTTTGGCAAAGAATTACAAATGTAACCAATTTTTACGCCGGACAAAGCGATGATTTGTCTTATAAAGAATGGCTTGAGTTTGAGAAGGGTGTACTTGGCTCAGATATTAGTTCCGATGAAACCCTAATTGCTCCGGAGAATGTAAAAAAGTTAGCCGAGAATATCGATAAACTACGAATGCCGAAAATATTGTCTGACGTAATTATTGATGAAAATATTGCTTCGAAAACTAAAGCCGATTTATTACGTCAGTCTCTTTCGTTCCGCGTTTTTGGGCAAAAGTTTTCTTTTGATGCTTGGATATTAAATGACTTAACAGCCGGTCAAGAAAAAACAGAAGTTAAACTTCCTTCAACCCCGTCTGCTTTATTTGTGCCCGCTGCCTTTAACGATACCAGAGCGATCGAACATGTAAAGAATTTTCTTCTTAATGAAAGTGGCTTTAATTCGGGCGATGTTAGCAGCTTTTTAACGAAAATGGATTTAAAAAAGAAGGATATTACGAAAGTCAAAGAGAAAGAATGGTTTGAATCTCTCGGTAGCTCGTGGCTCTATGTGCTTGGTTCATTAGCGCATAATTATGGCAGTCACTATCCTTTATATATGCAGGCCCCCTCATACCTCGATAAACAAATCCAAACCTTCTTGGGTTCATTTGCCGAACTTAAACATGACACCCTTCTATACGTAAAACAAAGTTATGCCGAGCTTGGAGCGGGCGGAGAAGAGCGGCCGATTCCGCCAATTGTTAAAAGTTTTGTTGAGCCGAATTTAGAATTTTGGAATAGGTTTAATAAATTATTAAACCGCACGGATGAGCTTTATAGAGATAATAATTTATTCAAGGATAACGAGGCATATGATCGCTTGCGTCAGTTCAAGGATATGTCTCAACTCTTTACTAAAATGGCTGAGAAGGAATTACGCAGCGAAGTGATAACTGATGATGAATACGAATCTCTAAGAACAACTAAATTCTCATTCATGGCTCAACCTTTTAGTCCCTTGAATCCAGATGAGGACTCAGGTAAAACTGCCTTAATAGCTGATATTCATACTGATATGCTCCAGTCGCAAATTCTTTACGAAGCAACTTCCAAGCCTTATTTCATGATAGCTCTTGTCGGCAACGAAAGCTCACCACGCGCAGTCGCTGGCCTAGTTTATAACCACTATGAGCTCACCGATAAGATCGGAAAGCGCTTAACGGATGAAGATTGGAAAAATAGAGTTTATTCGGATACTAGTTTATTGCCGCAGAAAAATTTTTGGTATCAGTCTCTAATTATTAAATGAAAAAAAGAATAATATATTTAATTTCCCTACTTGTTTTGGTGATTATTACCGTAGGTTTTTTCGTATTCTTTAAACAATCAAAAAATGGGGAAGTAGAAAAAAATATTCCGGGTGAAATAAATCAAGTTCGCCCGATTGGTATGCTATATAGTGATGCCTCGCCATATTTATCAGCGATTAGATTGGCCAAAAATGTAATAGCCACAAGTTCTGTTTCTGGGCTAATTGTTCCGCATCACTTACTGGCGAAAGATTTAATGGCCGACACCTTCGCTTACGCCTCAAAAGGAAATTATAAACTTATTGTTCTTTTAAGCCCCGATCATTATAGTGCCGGCAAGACAAAAGTTTCGGTAACTGAGCGTAGCTTTTCAACTGTTTTTGGCGAGATAAGTTCGGACTCGGAATTAGCAAAAAAACTTAAAGAATCGCCGTACGTATCGGAAGAAAATTTTTTTTATCGCGAACATGGCCTGCAAGCGGAGTTGCCGTTTATTAAGTATTATTTTCCCGATGCAAAGTTGCTTGCTATTACTTTTAAGCCCGGCATTTCTCAACTAGAGCTTGACCGTCTAGTCTCTGTTCTGGGCAGGGAACTTCCACTGGACTCTTTGATTATTCAGAGTACTGATTTTTCCCACTACTTAAGTTCTGCTCAGGCGGTGGAGAAAGACACAGAAACCATTAAAGTTCTTAAACAAAACGATTGCGAGAAAATATTAAGCCTCAATCAGCCAGAAAATATTGATTCCTTGGCGGCCGCTTACGTTCAAGCATCATTACAAAGAAATGTATTTCAATCGTCAATAAGTATATTGAATCATAAAAATTCTCAAGATTATACAGCTGAAAAAATTTCCTCATCGACTAGCTATGTCTCGGCTGCTTATATACAAAGTATTAAAAACGAAAAATTTGTTGAGCCCGCTGAAAGTATAAAATCAAATAATGCAGAATTAATTTTTGTTGGTGATATAATGCTTTCGCGCTATATTGGTGAGCTGATGAGTAAAAAAGAGGATTATAGTTTTCCTTATAAGGAAATTAAACCATTTTTGTCGGAGGCGGATTCGGTGTTTGGTAATTTAGAAAGTCCGATTTCAGATAAAGGAAAATCTACGGGAAGTTTGTATCCATTTAGAGCTGATCCTCTTGTAGTGCTTGGTTTAAAAAATGCCGGCTTCACTGTTATGTCTGTAGCGAATAATCACGCCTTTGATTATGGCCGAGAGGCTTTTACTGATACGCTTAAAAATATTAAAAACGCTGGAATCTCTTACGCGGGCGGAGGAGTAAATTTTATGGAGGCTCATAATGGCGCCTATCAGGAAATTAATGGTGTTAAAATAATATATCTCGCTTATACTGATTTATTAGCTAAGAGTGACGCTGCGAATGATACAGCGGCTGGCGTGAGTTACCTTGATATTAGTCAAATGGTTAAGGATATAAAAGTAGTAAAAGAAAAAGCAGATTTAGTTATTGTTTCATTCCACTGGGGGAGAGAATATGAAACGACGCATAACGCCCATCAAGAAGAAATTGCTCGGGCTGCTATTGAGGCGGGCGCTTCTTTAATTATTGGGCATCACCCGCATGTCGCGCAGGACCTAGATTTGTATAAAAATGTTTATATTGCTTATAGTTTAGGAAATTTTATTTTTGATCAGAATTTTTCTCCGGAAACAAGTTCTGGTTTAGCGCTTAAAGTTACTATAAAAAATAAAAAGGTTAGTAATGTGGCAACTGAAACAATTTTGTTTAATCATAATTTTCAGCCCTATATAAAAAAATAGTTCATAAAAAAATATGACAGATAAAAAACATATAATTATTTGTTAATCATACATATTAAACCTTTTCGACAAACAAAGATACACCCTAATTGGTGTATCTTTGTTTAGATAAGGATTCCGTCTTACCTAGATATTAATCTTTGTCGTTATGTCCTGAGTTTCCTTTGCCCATTTTATTATCATGCTCTTTGTCATTTTTATTTTCGTTTTCGTTATTTCTTTTATCAGCATGAATTTTTTTATCTTTGGTAGTTATTGATACTGAGTTTGATGCTGGGGAGGTGCTTCCGGCGGCATTAAACGCAACTACTGTATATGAATATGTTGTTCCGGCTACTATTGAAGAATCCATGAAGTTACGATTTCGAGATGTGCCGACAACAATACCATCTCTTAAAACTCTATAACCCTTAACGCTTGCGTGGTTGATTGGCGCATCCCAAGTCAATTTAATTTTTTTATGATCCTTAAGGTCAGCTCTTAAACCAGTCGGGGTATTAAGAGTAATAGCGCTGCTTACAGCAGTCGTTGTTGCGGTCACCGAGCTAGAAGTAGCAGATACATTTCCATTAGCATCAAAGGCGCTAACGTTAAAAATGTATGAAGTCGAAGAAGCAAGACCGGTACTAATATAACTATTTATCGTTGAAGTTCCAACTTGAGAATTATTGATATAAACTTTATATCCAGTAACTCCGACGTTATCGCTTGATTTAGTCCAAGTCAAATTAATTTGATTAGGATAAATTGCGGCAGCGCTCAAGTTTGTCGGCACGCTAGGTGTAGTCGTATCGATAATTAATAAATCACCGACATAGTAATTTGCCAATGCGTTATTAGCATTTACATTGCTTGCATGTTTACCATTAAATAAACTGCTGCCGTCGATTCCACATAGACTATTAATAGCGACTTGTCCTCCGGGATGGAGTGTTAGATAACTTGTGACATTATAAACCTTGTTATTTACGATGGTCCAGCAATCCGCGGCTACATTATGTACGCCTACTTGCTGGCTTGTATATGTATTTGCGGCCAAAGCTGGGGTAGCGAAGGGAAGCAAAAACACAAGACCTAACAAGAGTGAAGAAAGTTTTTTCATAAATTTTTTAATTAATTAATAAAACCTTTATACTATATGATACAAAGCGGATTGTCTTTTGTTACATAGCGTTATATAATGATACTTACCCCTTGTAACATTTACCCTTAATTATTGTATAAATAGATAGAAGATATGCGAAAGAATAGGGATAATTTTTTGCCTTATTATAACCAATATAAAGATAAAATATATAATTATTTTTTATATCGAGTTGGTTTTGATAAGCCCTTAGCCGAGGATTTAAGCTCGGAAGTGTTTATAAAGGCCTTAAAGAGTTTTGATGATTTTGATAAGACCAAAAAATTCCAGTCTTGGATATATATGATTGCCCATAACCATTTAGTTAATCACTATAAAATATCTGGTCGCGTCGTTCCCATAGAACCATTAGAAAATTTTCTTCATTATACTGATAGCAGCGCTGAAGAAAAGTATGAGCTCGCGAGAGTTTTAAAAATAATTGATGCAATGGAAAGCTCTGAATCAGAAATATTGCGATACAAGTTTATTGATCAGCTGAGCAATGACGAGATTGCCGAAATTCTCGAGAAGGAAGAGGGCGCCGTCAGGACGCAAATAAGTCGGAGTTTAGTAAAATTAAGAGAAATATTAAACAGTAATTCTAAATAGTATGGAAAATCTGGAAAAGCTCTTGTCGGAATTACCGCAGAATAAATTAAGCCGACAAGCAGATTTAAAAATTAAATTTAAACTTTATAAAATTATAATCCTAAATAACTTAGCGAGTATTTTTGATTTCTCGAATTTGCGCATCTTTTCTACGAATAAGGCTTTGGGCGTGGCCGCAGTGATATTATTAATCTGTGGCACAACTTCGGTTTACGCTTATGCCAGCAATGATATTTTGCCAGGTAGTCAGCTCTATCCAGTTAAAATTGCGCTTGAAAAAATAGAGCAAAAAATTACAACAAATAATACAGCTAAAATCGCTAATCTAGAAAAATTTTCTGAACGTCGTCTGAACGAAGCGGTTGTTTTAAGTCAAAAAAAGCAGGAGTCCGAAAAAGAGGGCCAAAAGATAAATGAAGACATTAAAAAAAATATTGCTACTGAGCTTAGTAACCATGAGGCGGTCGCTAATCACATTAATAATTTAGAAGAAGGGAATAATGTCGAGGCATTAATCACTGAGACTAAAAAGAATGATCAGGCAGAAATAAATTACCTTGATAAAATTGGTGAATATGCAGCGAGCAACAAGAATCAAGAAATTTTAGATAAGGTAAATGAAGCTAAGGATAAAATTAAAAAACAGGAGTATAAACGCGGTAACGGTAATGGGTGGAAAAAAGATGAGCAGTTAAATGAGGGAGTATCTAAACAGGATAAAATAAGTGAAGATAATGCCGCACCCGCTATTAGCACGTCAACTGAAATTATAGAAGCAAATAGGAATGAAAGCTCTACTCCCGAAATAAGAAGCGACAGAGAGCGTAGACGCGAAAGAGATAATGAGGATAGATAACTCAGAAAAATATTTGAAGAGGCGTCTATTTTCTGATAAAATATCAATATGAAACTATTAAAAACTATTCAATTTAATGATATCGCCGCTGACGAGCTCGCCGATTTCGAAATCAGAAAAGCGGCTAGGGCGGTTGTTCTTGATGAGAATAATCAGGTTGGGCTTCTTTATGTTAAAAAATATAATTATCATAAATTACCGGGTGGTGGCCTTGAAGGAGAGGAGAATATTAGTGAGGCATTAAAGAGAGAATGCCTTGAAGAAATCGGGTGTAATATTGAAGCCGGAGAAGAATTGGGAGAAATTATTGAATATCGCGATAAATGGGCGCTTAAGCAGCATTCGTATTGTTATCTAGCTAGAGTTGTTGGCGAAAAAGGTAAACCAGATTTTACGCAGAAAGAAATTGATTACGGCTTTGAAATAAAATGGGCGTCGCTTTCAGCCGCTATTGAGTTGTTAGAAAACGATGTACCCGAAGGATATGAGGGCCCATTTATTCATATTAGAGATAGTCTGTTTTTAGAAGAGGCATTTAAGATATTGGGAGCTAAAGATAAGGAATAATTTGCAAATAATTAATCATTATGTAAATAAAAAAAGGAGATTGAAAGATCTCCTTTTGTAATGCAATTGAGTGGGAATTTTTATCCCGTGAATTTTAATGATTATAAAAACCGCGGCCGATTGAATCAGGAATCATGTAAAGCGACATTTCGTTTAAATTGCAAAAATCAATAATTTTTGCGTCGTTTACTGAACCACTCGATGTGACTATTGTAGTAACGCCGAGATTATCCAAAGCTTCAGGCCCGTCAACGAAGGGGAAGAAACTATCACTAGCTGCACTTGCTCCTGGAATCGAGTGTTTGCAATCTTTTGCTATTTGACCAGCAAGTTTAGCTGCTCTAACGCGAGTTTGCTGTCCCACGCCGTTACCGATTAATTGACCATTCCGGACCAGCGTGATTGTGTTACTATTTGAAGTATCACAAATTGCCTTGGCTAATAGTAAATCGCTTTCTTCGTCTATACTAAGCGCTGGCCCATATTTTTTTAAATTTGGATCGCTCAGATTAAGGATAAAATTATAATTTGGTTGACTTAAAAAACCACCACGGACATAGCGAAATATTTCTCCACTATCAAGGCATTCATCGGTAAGGAGCTCCAAGTATGGATTCGATAGCAAACGACATTTGCCTTTTTTTCTGGCCAAGATTTCAATTGCTCCTTCTGTGAAACCGGCCGCGATAATACCGTCTAAAAGACGTTTTTTATTTGGGCCATCGCTTACTATTATTTCGGCCTGGCTTTCGTTAATGGTGAAGTTAAACATGAGTAAGCCGCCAAAAATTGCAATTGGGTCGCCGTTGACCATTTTTCTGATGACTTCTTCCGGGTCGTCGTCAATTGCGGCGCCACAGCAATTACCATGTTTGGCACCAAGCGCAATATTTGGTACTCCGCGCAGGTTCTTATCAAAACTTGCCGCAATGTGCGTCATAGTTTGGAGTAACCTATCAAGGTCGCACAGATTATTATAACTTGGCTTGTCACCCGCTACTAATTTAAAATTATGTATGGCCAAAAGGTCATTGACTCCTTCATCCTTATAAAGTGCGGCCGGTGTTTGATGGCCGTTTTCACCGTATTTACAAGTTAGGTGCTTACTCCCGATAAATCCCTTATAGCCATCTTGGCTGTGATAGTTAGCTGAGATGAGACAATATTTTGCGATTGTTGCCTCAGCTTTAGCAGCTAAATAGTTGAGATATTCGCTCTCGTTCGGTGAGCCAGCTTTTAACCACTCGATGGTCTTTTTTCTATCTTCGGGAGCGCAAACTACAATTCGTCTTCCTTTGGCTGCTGAGCGCAGCATCGTTGGACCACCGATATCAGTTTGTTCGATTACTGATTCCGGAGTACTGTCGGCTTTTTTTATTTCTGCTTCAAGTGGGTAAAGGTCAACGCAAGCAAGGTTGATAAAGGGAATACCAAGATTCTCTAGTTCTTTGAGATCAATCAGATTGTTTTTGGCTAATAATCCAGCGTGGACTTCGCGTGATAAAGTAACAACGCGATGACCGAGAATAGCTTCTCCGCCAACCAGCGAGGAAACATCTATAACAGCTACGCCGGCCACAGCTAAATGTTTAGCGGTACCGCCTGAGGCATAAATGTCAAAATTCAGAGATATGAGTTCTTTGGCGAACTCGACGATACCATTTTTATGGTATACGGAAATTAAGGCAACTCTTTTTTTCATGGTTACTTGTTTTTTGGGTTAATATTATGGTTTATTCTTAATCTATTGTTAAGTTACGAGAAGAATTATTGTAACATTTAGAGCTCTTTTGTCAATTATCGTTTAAAATTAGCAGTCACTCCTTACGGCGGAAATAGTTGACTAAATTTACTTTAGTTGCTAAAATAATCAATAGTTAAATAGTATTAATTTATATTCTATATTTTATGAGTATGCGTAGATTTTTTACCAGAAAAAAAATTATCTGGTCCATTATTATCATTATTGTTGCCGCCGCTGTTTGGTACTTTATTGCTAAAGGCAAGGATGTGTCCGGCAATGTTCAAACCGCCGTTGTCATCAGCCAAAATTTAAAACAGACAGTCCTAACTACCGGTCAGGTTGTCAGCGCCACTAATTTAAATTTAAGTTTCCAGGGTAGCGGTGTCGTCAAGGAGCTTAAAGTTAAGGCAGGCGATAAAGTTAAAGCCGATGACGTTCTGGCAACTTTAAATCAGGGAAACGCTGCTGCCGCTTTAGTTAGCGCGGAAGGAGCGCTTGCTCAGGCTAACGCTAATTATCAACGGGTTTTAGCTGGAGCAACGATTGAACAGATTAGAGTTTCTCAGGAATCAGTTAACGCCGCTCAGGTTTCATATAATAATGCGAAGGCGCAACTTTTAACCGTTCAGCAATCAACTGCCGCAACAATCAGTCAGGCAGAAAAAACTTTAGCTGATTTGCAGTCACCGATTGCGACCTCTGATAATAAGCGCTCAGCGATTATTTCTGTTATTTCTGCTCAACTTGCTTCTATCAAATCCGCCCTTGATCAACAGAATCAAATTTTAAACGATAATAATTTAAAAAATTCTTTTGGCGTGACCGATGCCTCGGCACGAGAGAATTTCAAAAACACGGTTATTCAAATCCAACCGCTTCTTAATACTGCTAATGCTAGTCTATCGACAGCGATGGCTTATAAGAGTGATGCAAATATTGATGCTGCTGTTAATGATGCTTTAAATTTATTAAATAGTAATATTTCTTCTTTAAACTATTGCTTTGTAGCTCTTGTTAATTCGGTTCCAAGTAATGTTTTTAGCCAGGCTCAACTCGATGCTTATAAGGCAGCTATTAATGCAGCGCTAGCCAGTGAAAATCCGGGCACGACTTCAATTCGATCAGCCAGACAGGCGCTTAGTGATGCAATAACATCAACTCAAAATGCGGTTACCAATGCTCGTTTAGCGCAAGCGCAGCAGATTTCTTCCGCTCAGAATCAAATTAATAGTGCTCAGGCTTCTTTACAGCAAGCACAAGCAAACCTTGCCCAGCAAACCGCTCACGCAAAACCAGCTGATATCAATATTGCCCGTGCACAAATTTTATCTGCTCAGGGTCAAGTTGAATCAGCGCGCGCCAATCTAAATAATTTAGTTATTAAAGCGCCGGTCGAAGGAACAATCACTCAAGTTAATATTAAGGTGGGTGAACAGGCTAATGCTATGCAGCAAGTGATGGTTCTACAGGATATTAGCAGTCTCCATACTGAAGCCTATGTTAGTGAAGCTAACGTCGCTTCAATTACTATTGGTCAGATAGTAGATTATACATTTGATGCTCTTGGCCCTGATAAACATTTTGATGGAAAAATATTAACGATTGACCCAGCGTCAACTGTAAATTCTGGTGTTGTTAATTATCTTGTTAAGGCATATTTACCTGTTATTCCGGAGATTAAACCGGGCATGACGGTGAACATGACTATTCTCGTTGCTAGCCGCGATAACGCCTTGGCCGTGCCAAGCAGTGCGGTTATCAATACCGGAACACAGCATTTTGTTCGAATTATTGATGACCCAAAAAAGAATACTTATCATCAAGTCGAAGTTAATGCCGGCCTACAAGCAGATGGTGGATTAATTGAAATCAGCTCTGGTTTAGAAGCTGGGCAAACTATTGTTACTTACATCAAGCCCTAATTAATTTAATTTCTATGAATTTAATTAATGTAAAAAACTTAAAGAAGGACTATGGGAGTGACGATTTGATCACATCCGTTCTTCATGATTTAACTTTCAAGATTGAAAAAGGTGAATTTGTGGCCATCATGGGCCCATCAGGAAGTGGTAAGTCAACCCTGATGCATATTTTAAGTTTTTTGGATCGTCCAACAAGCGGTGTATATGAATTTGAAGGACGCAATACCGAAGACTTTAATGATCGTTATTTAGCCGAACTTAGAAATGAAAGAATTGGTTTTGTTTTTCAGTCATTTAATTTACTTCCGCGAACCTCAGTTCTTGATAATGTTAAATTGCCTCTTCTTTATAGTAAAAAAAAGAATCATGATCAATTGGCCAAGAAAGCGCTCGATGCTGTTGGTCTGTCGCATCGTTTGAATTATTATACGAATCAAATTTCTGGCGGCGAAAAACAACGCGTCGCTTTGGCGCGTGCTTTAGTATGCGAACCGGCGGTAATTTTCGCCGATGAACCAACTGGTAATTTAGATTCGAAATCAGGAAACACCGTCATGTATATTTTGCAGCAATTAAACGACCAAGGACATACCGTTATTTTAGTAACGCATGAAACTGATACCGCTAATCATGCAAAACGTATTTTGCGTATTAAAGATGGTGATTTAGTTTCCGATGAATTAGTCAAAAAAAGAACAATTGCTGTCCCGGATCAGGATTTAGTTAAATAAATAAAGCGAAATTTTGTGAATATTTCAGCGATTGTAAAATTAGTAATTAAGAATCTTTTGGCTCGCAAAGGGCGATCGCTTTTAACAATTCTCGGAATTGTTATTGGCGTCGCTGGTGTTATTATTATCATTTCACTCGGCGCCGGTGCCCAAAGTTTAATATTAGGACAGGTTACTAAATTAGGTAGTAACCTTTTATTTATTGAGCCGACGAAAAATATTGAAAGTGGACGACCAATACCGGGCTTGATTATAGCTACTCTGGTTAATGGAGATGTTGATGCAATTCGAGATAAAGGGCGAGTTTCTCATGCCAGTGTTGTTAATGCGGCTGTTAATGGACTCGCGACGGTAACTTGGGGAAACAAAACCGTTGATTCAAGTTTTTCGGGGACAGATTATTTTTATCCGCAGGTAGTAAATTTTACGATGCAGGCTGGGCAATTTTTTAATGCCCAGGAAGACCAAGGCGCAGCTAACGTTGTTGTTATTGGCTCAAGTATCAGTGAAAGTTTATTCGCCGAGTCTGGGGTCAACCCAATCGGTCAAGTTATTAAAGTTAAAAGCTCTATCCAGGCAAACGCTGGCGGAATTCCGCTTAGAGTTATTGGCGTTATCGCTCCGCGGGGAAGTTCATTTTTTCAAAATCAAGACGAGATGATTTTCATGCCTTTAACTTTGGGACAGAATCAAATTCTCGGTATCCATTATTTACAGGGAGTTTATGTTAAAGTCGATTCTTCGGAATATATCGATCAAACAATTAGTGACGTTGCTGCCGTTTTGAAACAACAACATCGTATTCAGAATGATGCTAATATTGATTTTGCTGTTCGTAATCAAGCAGATGCTGTTAAAATATTATCAACTATTACTGATGCCTTAAAATTATTTTTAATTGCCATGGCCGGCATCTCTTTAGTTGTTGGCGGTATTGGGATTTTAAATATTATGATGGCGACGGTCGGAGAGCGTACACGAGAAATCGGCTTGCGTAAAGCAGTCGGTGCGACTAATGGACTTATCCGAAATCAATTTTTACTTGAAGCCAGTATGTTAACTGGTTTAGGAGGCGTCATCGGGATAATTATTGGAGTTGTGGTTTCATATTTAGTTTCTCTGCTAATGCAACATCTCGGTTATGACTGGGCGTTTATTGTTTCCTGGGTGTCGATTGTTTTAGCAGTAGGAGTATCGGTTTTGACCGGTGTAATTTTTGGATTATTGCCGGCGTTCAAGGCCTCTAAATTAGATCCAATTGAAGCTTTAAGATACGAATAATATGTGGACAGCCTTTAGACAAGCGAATAAAGTATTATTAGCTAATCCGACTCGGACTGTTTTGACGACCCTGGGAATAATGATTGGTATTGCGACGGTTATTTTAGTTTTGTCTGCTGGTGCCGGCTTTCGCTCTTTAATTGATGATCAAGTTGCCTCACTGGGCACAAACACATTATTTATTGCCACAAAAATTCCTTCAGCTAATAAAAGTATTGCCGCAGCCGGAAATGAAATTGGCGGCGGTGTTATTATTACATCTTTAGTCCAACGTGATTTAGACGATGTAAAAAAATTGCCAAATGTTTCGAATGCTTATGGTATGGTAACCGGCCAGGCAGTTGCCAGTTACCGTAATAATCAAAAGAATGTTATTTATTTAGGTTCATCAGCTACACGATTTGAAGTTGATAAAACAGCTTTAAAGTCGGGACGCTTTTTTACAGCGAGTGAAGATAATAGCGGGACGCAAGTAATTATTTTAGGAAATAAATTAGCCACAAAATTATTTAATTCTGATGAACCAGTTGGAAAATTAGTTCGTCTCGGTAATTTAAATTTTTCTGTTATTGGTGTTTATGTGCCATCTGGTGGTTTGGGTGGCGGCACAGATGATTATGCTACAATTCCGCTTGGTACAGCACAGAAAAAAATGTTGGGAATTAATTATATTATTCGCGGCGTCGTCCAAATAAAGGATTTAAATTTGAGTGATTATACGGCTAATGAAATTACTAATCAACTACGACGTAATCACGGGATAACTGATCCGAATAAAGATGACTTTATTGTTACGACTCAAGGTCAGGTAATGGAAATATTTAATACTATTTTTGGTGGTATTACTTCATTGTTAATTGCTATCGCCGCTATTTCCTTAATTGTTGGTGGCGTCGGTATTATGAATATTATGTATGTTGTCGTTACCGAAAGAACGGCGGAAATTGGTTTGAAGAAGGCGCTCGGCGCAAAGAATAGTGATATTCTTTTAGAGTTTATAGTTGAATCGGTCATGGTAACGGTACTTGGTGGGGCGGTGGGAATTATTTTTGGAGCTGCGCTCACATGGATACTCGCTTTCATTGCAATAAAGAGTGGTCTTGCTTGGACATTTTTTGTTCCTTGGTATGCGATTGCGATTGGCTTTGGCGTGTCGGCAGTTATTGGAATTAGTTTTGGCGTTTTGCCGGCCCGAAGTGCAGCGCGTCTTAATCCAATTGAAGCTTTAGGGCATGAATAAAAATTATATGAAAATTAATCGAGAACAAATGCTCCACACTCTAATTGAAAAACTCCACCACGCGCTTAAGGAAATGCACGCTGGCCAGAGTTTTAATTTCGGTGAATATATTTTGAGTCGGCCGCAGGTTGTGATCCTTTTTTGTATCGCCGAAAAAGAATCGGGTGTGTCCGTTAAAGAGCTGACCATGCTTATGCAGGTAACTCCCGGCGCGGTTACTCAATTTATTGATTCTTTAGTTGAAAAGAAATTAGTTATTCGGGAGGTTGACGAAGCCGATCGCCGTTCAATAATAATAAAATTGACACCACGAGCCAAGAAGCAATTCAAAAATTTTAAATGTTCGTACTTTTCAACTGTCGGTCAGGTCTTTGAAGATTTTAGCCTAGCAGACTTAGAGCAGTTCGGTCTTCTTTTAGAAAAAATTAAAAGTCCGGCTTTAAAAAATAAGCATATATGAGTATCTATATTATCTTTAAACTTAAATGACAATTTTTCAAAAACATAAAACATATTGGATCAAAAAAACTTTTATTGCTAGCGTTATTCTAGGTTTAGTTTTAATGGCGGCCAGTGTTTTAATTAATAACTATGCGCAGGCATTTGCTGCGAGCCATATTAGTAATTCCGTTACTGATATTTTACTTGATAATATTCCGCCGCGTGATGTCCATTTAATCTATTCCGAGGGCGCTATTATATTTGTTTTAATATTAATCGCTGTTCTTTTTTATGAACCTAAGCATACCCCTTTTGTTTTAAAAAGCATTGCTCTTTTTATAGTTATTAGGTCTCTATTCATGGTCCTTACTCATTTAGCGCCACCAGTGTCGGCCATTTATATTAATCCGACTGATTATGTGCAGAGTTTGAGCCAGGGGGATGATTTATTTTTTTCTGGCCATACCGGCTTACCGGCTCTTTTGACTTATATTTTTTGGGAGAATAAATATCTCCGTTATCTATTTCTTGTCTGCACAATTATCGGCGGGACAGCAGTAATCCTCGGTCATCTCCATTATTCAATCGATGTTTTCTCGGCTTTATTTATTTCTTTCGGTATTTTCCATATTTCTAAAAATATATTTTATACGGATTATAAACTTTCATCTAAATAATTATGAAAATTAAATCGATTAAAGCTCTCCAAATTCTTGATTCCCGAGGAAATCCAACTCTATCTGCAACAGTTATTCTAGAGAACGAAATCAGCGGTTGGGCAGCAGTGCCAAGCGGCGCATCAACTGGAAGCTATGAAGCAGTTGAACTAAGGGATGGTGATAAAAAAAAATATGGCGGAGCCAGTGTTCTTAAGGCGATAAATAATATTGAAAACAGAATTGCCCCAGCTTTAATCGGATGCGATGTTGAAGATCAAACTGGAATTGATAAAATAATGATTGAGCTTGATGGCACAGAGAATAAAGCGGTTCTTGGTGCAAATGCAATACTGGGCGTTTCGCTAGCAGTTGCGCGAGCGGCTGCTTCTAGTTTGAATCAAGAGCTTTACCAGTACTTAACAAAATTTAATCCTTCATTCTCTGGCGTGTATCAAATGCCAGTTCCAATGATGAATGTTTTAAATGGAGGAAAGCACGCTAATTGGGCGACTGATATCCAAGAATATATGATTTTGCCGGTTGGTGCGAAATCAATTTCTGAGGCGGTTCGAATGTGCGCTGAAATATATCAAACTTTAAAAAAAGTTTTGGAAGATAAGGGATATAGTATTAGCGTTGGTGATGAGGGCGGATTTGCTCCCGTTGTTTCCTCTAACGAAGAAACTTTTGATTTACTAACTCAAGCGGTTGAACAAGCTGGTTATAAACTCGGGCAAGATATTGTTTTTGGGATTGACGCTGCGGCTACGGAATTTTATTCTGATGGTGTTTATCATTTGAAAAAAGAAAACAAGATAATGACGAGCGCTGAACTTATTACTTTTTATCAAGATTTAAGCAAGAGACATCCAATTTGCTCGTATGAAGATATTCTGGCTGAAGACGATTGGGCGGGATTTAAAAATTTTACAGAAGCATTTAAACGCGAAGTTCAAGTTGTCGGCGATGATTTATATGTGACTAATGTTAAGCGCCTGGAAAGAGGAATTGCTGAAAAAACAACTAATTCAATCTTAATTAAATTGAATCAGATTGGAACCCTAACTGAGACCGTTGGCGCAATTAATGAAGCGCGCGCAAATGGCATGACGGCGGTTATTTCCCATCGTAGTGGCGAGACTGAAGATGTTTTTATAGCCGATTTAGTGGTCGCTATGGGTACAGGACAGATAAAGACGGGCGCTCCTGCTCGAAGCGAGCGGACGGCCAAATATAACCGTTTGCTGGCCATTGAGGCAGAACTCAACGGAAAGTCGGAGTATGCTAAGTTTCCATTTCTTGCCTCGTTTTAAAAAAAATATGCTATAATATATTTGTATAAAAGCGTCTAGATTCGGAAGTTATTGACAAAATCTTATATTTATTGTATAATTATTTGTTAACATAAACCATAAATAAAATCGGAGGTGTGATGAGAATGGCATGTATTATAACTGTTCTGGCTGTATTCACGGTAACTCTAATAGTTATATTAGCAGTTGTGAATTACATTCTACAAATTTACGCGGCCGACTATGCTTTTATGGCCGATCTTTACAAGATAGTGAGTGATCTTTCACTCGGTCAAGCGATTCTTTCTTTCTATGGAATATTATTCATTTGCGCCATGTTTGCTTTTGGCGCGATGTATTCTCCGGAAAGAATCGCCGAGTAGGACGCTCAAGTCCCAATTTAAAACCATTTTTCCGCAAGGCAAGATGGTTTTTTATTTTTTTGAATTTTGTTATGAAATGTCTAATTATTTTGCTAAACTATAGTTAGTAGTAATTACTATATTTATGATAAATATCACCCTGCCTGAGAATATTAAAGGACTATCGACTCAAGAAGCCAAGAGCCGATTAGAAACTGACGGATATAATGAGCTGCCGAGCGAGAAGAAGCGGCGACTTTTTAGAATAATAATTGATATTTTAAAGGAGCCGATGATCTTACTCCTTATCGCTTGCATCACAATTTATATATTCACCGGCGATTTGCGAGAATCTTTAGTTTTGCTTATTTCAATTTTGTTTATTATTGTTATTACCGTCTATCAGGAAAATAAAACTGAAAGAGCTCTTGAAGCCCTTAAATCTTTAGCGAGCCCACGCGCTTTAGTTTGGCGCGATGCTAAGTTAATTCAAATCGATGGACGCGAACTAGTGCGTGATGATGTAATTTTTTTGAAAGAAGGTGACCGGGTGCCGGCCGACGGCGTCGTTGTTTTAAATAAATCTTTAAATATTAATGAATCATTATTAACTGGGGAATCGGTTCCCGTCGCTAAGAAAAATGGCGCCTCTGAACTTTTGATGGCTCGGCCGCAGGGAGATAATTCTCCTTATGTTTATTCAGGAACAATGCTGGTGTCTGGTCAGGGAATTATTGTTATTAAGGCAATCGGACACGACACTGAAATTGGAAGAATTGGAAAAATATTAGATTCAGTTGAACAAGATAAAACCCCTCTACAAAAAAATTTCGCACAACTAGTTGAATACATATTGATTATCGCAATTATTTTATGCCTCGGGGTATTCGGATTAAATATATTAACGGCTCATGCGCTTATTCCCAGTATTCTTTCGGGGATAACTTTAGCGATGGCAATTCTCCCGGAAGAGTTTCCGGTTGTACTCGCCATTTTTTTATCTATTGGCGCTTGGCGTTTATCGCAGCATCAGGTATTAGTCCGAAAAATGAGCGTGGTTGAAAGTTTGGGGGCAGCGACAGTTTTATGTGTCGACAAAACCGGGACCCTAACGATGAATCAGATGAAAATAGCGAAGGTATATTTAAATAATAAAAAAGAGTTAGTAGATTTAAAAAAATTATCTTTAGTTAATATAAAAGAAGCTAAAGATGAGTCTTTGCGAGAAATAATAAAAGCAGGCGCGCTTTCTAGTAATCGCCATACCTTTGATCCTCTTGAGGGGGCAATTAAAGAATTACGCCGGGTAATTTTTCATGAAGACATTTATAGTAGTTTACAATTAATTCACGAATACCCGCTATCGAGTGAATTTTTAGCTATGGCTAATGTTTGGAAAGATGGCAATAAAAATACTGCTTATGTTAAGGGATCGCCTGAACAAATAATGGCTTTAAGTAGTTTGACCGAAACGGAAATAAATGAAATAGAAATTGCCATCAAAGCAATGGCTGAAGAAGGGCTGCGTATTTTAGGGATTGCTAGTACTGACACAGAGGGCTCCGCCAATGATTTGAAAAAAATTAAATTCAGATTTTTGGGTCTTATCGCATTTATGGACCCAATTAGACCAGCGGCAGCCCTGGCCATAAAAGAATGTTACCGCGCTGGAATAAAAGTTAAGATGATAACAGGCGATTATTCCGGAACAGCCCGGAGCATTGCGCGCCAAATTGGACTTGAAAATCCTGAGAATGTTGTGAGTGGGGATGATTTTATAAATTTGAGTCCGGAAAAATTAAGTGAGAAAATAAAAACAAGTAGTGTTTTTGCACGGATGATGCCGGAATATAAATTACAAATTATAAGTGTTCTGCGTCAAAGCGGCGAGGTTGTGGTTATGACCGGCGACGGCGTTAACGATGGTCCAGCGCTTAAAGCCGCTGATATTGGAGTTGCAATGGGCGAGCGCGGAACTGATGTCGCGCGCGAATCGGCCGGCATTGTTTTACTTGATGATAATTTTTCATCTCTTGTCAGTGGAGTACACGAGGGCCGAAAAATTTATGATAATTTACAGCGTGCTGTCGTATATTTAGTTTCAGTCCATATCCCGATTGCCGCCCTATCCCTTCTCCCTATTATTCTTGATTGGCCTCTGATATTTTTTCCGGCGCATATAATGTTTTTGGAATTATTGGTCGATCCGGTCTGCTCAATTGTTTTTGAAGCTGAGCCAGCAGGTACAGGGTTGATGTCGAGAAAGCCTCGTAATTCAAAGAAGTCTATTTTAAATCTTAATTATTTAATTATAAGTCTGGTTCAGGGCGCGAGCATCCTTCTTTTTGTCTTTTCCATTTACTATCTGAGTGTATATTATGGTCTTGAGGCTGGAAAAGTTAGAGCTTTGACATTTAGTACTTTAGTTATTTCTAATATATTAATGATACTAGTAAATCGTTCTTGGTCGGATAGTATATTTAAAATTCTAGCGAAAAAAAATCAGTTTTTATGGCCGATCATCGGGGCGGCGAGTCTGTTTTTAATATTTTCTATCTATAACCCATTCATGATGGACGTCTTTAGCTTCTCATCTCTTAGCTTGATAGATTGGATATGGCCAATAATCTTTGCGCTTGGTCCGGCTTTAATATTTGAATTGATTAAATATTTTAGCGCTCATAAAGCAAAGTAATATTCTTTAAAATTTATAAATAAAAAAGCATTGGTTATCCCAATGCTTTATTGTTTTTGACTAATGCGTCAGTCTAAGTTTGGCTTTTTCCAGAATTTTGATTAATTTCGGATCGTTAATATATTTTTCGTCGTTATCAATGAAGTCCTGAGCTATTACTGGTTGTCCATTTCTTTGGTAGCTGATTGCTTTTTTTATTCTTTGTAGTCGGTCTAATTGTTTTGCAATTTGAGCGCGCTGTGTTTTGTTTTCTTCAAATTCAAGCCAGAGACGAAGAATATATTTTCCGCGCGGACCTAATTGTTCACAGATTTGGGTCATGGCAAAGAATTCCTTTTCATATTTTTTTTCTTTACTCCAGCGATGTTCGGGCGGACAAAATTTGTCAGTTCTAGCGTCGCCTACCTCATCGTCTGTTTCTGGCCAATCGTGGACTTTCAGCATCGCAACTAATCCGTTAATGTAGGGATAATTTTTTTTGGCCATGTCGATAAGATCATCGGTATGCTCGCCGACAGTCTCCGGTTTTTCTACCTGTCTGTCTACCCAGCCGGTTCGGGGAATTTCATATTGTTTTTTTATTATGCTCAGAGCATAAGAGCGTCGTTTTTTCTTAAATTTGAATGGTGCTTGGCTATAGGAGTTTTTCATATGTCTGTTTTTTTTAAGGTTCTATTTTACTTTGTTTGATTGCTTATATTATAATTCCTTGGCGTATTTGTCAACGTATTCATTGATTTTAGCTAAATTTTAAGCTAGTATTTATATATGGAAAAGATATATATTAAGAATCGGAAAGGGCAAAAAATCGCGGTCATTATCGAAAAATGTCAGAGTTCCCGGGGCCTAGTTTTTATAACTCATGGCCTTGGAGATTCAAAAGATTCTCCGCATATCAAAACCTTTGCTAAATGTTTTCGCGATAATAATTTTAGCCTTATTAGATTTGATACCACAAATTCATTCGGTGAAAGTGATGGCCGTTTTGAAGAGGCCTCGATTACAAATTACTATGAAGATTTAGAAGATGTGATCGCCTGGGCCAAAGATCAGTCGTTTTATCATGAGCCTTTTGTCTTATGTGGGCATAGTTTAGGAGCAACTTGCTCGGCCTTATTTGCCGAAAAATATCCGGAGAAAGTAAAAGCGTTGGCACCTATTTCTTGTGTTGTGAGCGGAACACTAAGCAAAGAACAATATACAAAAGAAGAATTGGAAGATTGGCAAAAAAGCGGCTGGCTTGTGGAGACCTGGCCAAATGGCGAAGTGCGTTTACCATGGTCGTACATGGAGGATGAAATGAAATATAATATATTGACCGATATTAATAAACTTACAATGTCGACTATACTAATTGTCGGTGAATTTGATCATTGTACTTCTCCGCGCCATCAACAAATATTATTTGACGATCTTCCTGGGCAAAAAGGAATCTATTTAATTAAAGGAGCGCCGCACACATTTCGTAGTCCGGAACACCTGAATGAAACTTATAGTATTTTAGATAAATGGCTTAAGACTTTTTAATCTCAAATCATATGAGTGAATTATTAAATATTGTCGATGATAATGACGAAATTATTGGGGAGGTTAGCCGTGAAGAAATCCACCGCCTCGGTTTACGCCATCGCGAAATACACGTCTATTTTGTGACACCTTCCCGTGAGCTCATTCTTCAACACCGGGCTAAAAATAAAGACACATACCCAGATCTATTAGATGCGACAGTCGGTGGTCACGTTGAGATTGGCCACAGTTATGAGGATACTGTGTTAAAGGAATGCGAGGAAGAAACTGGAATAAAACTAGAACTATCAGATTTAATTTTTATTGATAAGATAAAGCGCGAGTCAAAAGATATTACTACCGGAAAAAATAATAAGGTCTACGGTTGTCGTTATTTGTACATCTATCGGGGCGACCTAAAAGATTTAAAAATTGAGGAGGGAAAGGCTCTCGGCTTCGAGCTTTGGCCGATAGAGAGCTTGCTGACGCTTAGCGAAGAAGAAAAGTCTCGCTTTATACCATATATTCTTGAGGTAGCCAGAACGGAATTGTTAAATATTGTGAGCAAATTAAAATTCTAGATTTGACATTTTATCCCAGAGCTATAAAATATGGTATTATATAAATACCTATGGTTAACGGGCTCAAAATTGAAAAATGGCTTAAAGCCCTTATATTCACAGGACTGCTTGTCTTAGTGGCTATTATTTTTTCACAAAAAACTGAGCTAACGTCTGTTGATTTAGGTCGCCATCTCGAAAATGGAAAAATCGTTTGGTCAGATGCTCATGTTTTGTCACGTAATCTCTATTCATATACCGAGCCAGATACGCGTTTTATCAATCACCATTGGCTTACGGGCGTTATATATTATTTAGTATATCTTCTTGGTGGCTTTACTTTATTATCGGTTATAAATATTATTATTATTCTGGCGGCTTTTATTTTGGCTTTTAATCTAGCCAAGAAAAAAGCCGGTTTTTATATACCCGCTCTAGTCTCGATACCGGTAATTTTTTTACTCAGCGAACGCGTCGAAATTCGACCGGAAATATTTAGTTATTTTTTTCTACTTTTAACCTGGTTTGTTCTAGATAAAGCGGAAGAATTAAAAAAACCGCGCTTATTATATTTCTTAATTCCTTTATTTATACTTTGGGCAAACATTCATATATATTTTTTTATTGGGCTAGCCTTAATTGGTATAAAAGTGCTTTCAAAATTTTTACCGGTGTTTATTGAAACGGCCGGGGATATTAAAGAACGTTTAAAATCTGCCTGGCTTATTTCTAAAATATCGCTTATTAATTTCGGTCTCGTATTTTTAGCTTGTCTATTTAATCCAAATTTTATTCGCGGTCTGCTTTATCCTTTTAATATTTTACGAAACTACGGTTATGAAATAGCGGAGAATAAATCCATTTTTTACTTAGAGAATTTAATGGTGAACGTGAATATCACACTTTTTAAATATTTACTTTTCTTGCTTGTTTTAAGTTATGTCGCCTATTTCTTTTTCTCTAAAAAAATTAATTACTTCGGATTACTTTTAGGACTTTTCTTTTCATTTCTTGCGCTCTTCGCTGTGCGCAATTTAGCGCTCTTTGCGCTAGCGAGTTTAATACTACTTAGTGCTAATTTGGCTTATCCCATTAATTTTCTTAAAAATAATGTTTCCTTTTTTAATCGTGAGGCGCAAGAAAAATATAAGCTTTATTTTATTGGATTCCTCCTTTTGCTCGTGCTCGGTGCGAATTTATATTTAATGCTTGATGCTAACAAGGGAAGGCGATTTATTAAAAATACTTTTGGTTGGGGCCTGGAAAAGGGCAGCGAAGATTCAATAACGTTTTATCGCGATAATAATCTCAGTGGTCCAATTTTTAATAATTATGATCTTGGTGGTGCTTTGATTTTTTGGCTTTATCCGCAAGAAAAAGTTTTTGTTGATAATCGACCGGAAGCGTATTCAAATAGTTTTTTTAATGAGATCTATCGCCCGATGCAAATGCAAAAAGATAAATGGCTAGAATACAGCGCGAAATATCAATTTAAAACAATTTACTTTTCTCATACTGATTTTACGCCTTGGGCGCAAACTTTCTTAGGGCAAACAATTGATGAAAATTGGGCCCTAGTTTATTTCGACCGCTATACGGTTATTCTTTTAAATAAAAAAAACAGTGATGCTGAGACGCTAAAGAAACTGGCTTTAAGTCCGCAAGAAGTTAGAACGCGCTTGCGTGAATTAGCTGCTGATTCTAGCTTTAAAAATAAACTTAATTTAGCTTCTTTTGCTGCTCTTATTCGTCAGGTTGATTTAGCGGAAGAAATATATCAGGAGTTGTTATTTACGGATCCGGAAAATCCACTGGTTCTTTCCTCGCTTGCCGGAATTTATGCTAATAGTTCTGAAAGAAATGTTCTGCTAAAAGCGAAAGAACTGTTTAACCGTGGTTTGGCCGGAGGCTACAAACTACCGGGGATATATAATCAGATTGGTTTAATCGACTGGCGGCTTGGCGATTATCCGGCGGCGGAAAAAGATTGGCACTCAGCTTTAAAACTGGAAAGAAAAAATGAGAGTGCCCTCTATTATTTGAAACAGATTGATCAGTTGAGACTAGAAGGGAGTATAAAATAAAACACCGGCGCTTAGAGGTCGGTGTTTTTAAATTTTTCTTCAATTAAGGTCCTTATTGCGAGAAGTCCGTCACGGGCTTTTATTTTTTTGCCGTCCTGGTAGCTACGGCGCTGATAATTAATTGGTACTTCGATTATTTTATAGTTGGCTTTTAATAGTTGGGCGGTTATCTCTGGTTCAATTTCAAAGCGACGCCCGCTTAGTTTAATTTTATTAAGGCAAGCGCTCGGCATTAATTTGAAGCAGGTCTCCATGTCTGTTAGCTGACTGCCAAAAAGAATATTAGTTAAGCTCGTTAAAAAAAAGTTGATCAGATAGTGAAAGCTTATTTTTTTATTTAAAATAAAGCGGGAGCCATAAATAACTGTCTGTTCGTCTTGGCAGCTAACAATTTCCTTAAATAAAATAATAATATCTTCCGGGTTGTATTCAGCATCGGCATCGCAAATGATAAAATAGTCTCCGCTTATTTCTTCGAGGCCGCGTTTTACGGCCGCTCCTTTGCCCTGGTTGCTTGCTTGGTTAATTAACTTAAAATTATAGTTCTCATGCAATTTATTTAAGACCTCAACGGTGTTGTCAGTCGAGCCATCATTAACAATAATTATCTCGGCATTCAGTTTTAAATTAAAGATTGAGGGTAGGTATCCGGCAGCAATCTTTTCCTCGTTATATACGGGGACAATAATGGAAAGAAGTTTATCGGTCATATTAATTTTTAACTGTCATTCTTTTATAAAACATTTGTTTGATAAATTCGACCATTAGTAAATACATCGTTACAAGAATAAAGATGGTTAAGAGTGCATACCAGGGGAGGGGAGAAAAACCAAATAATTCTCCAATGCCCTTTTGTGTTAAGAGAAATCCGAGAGCAACCGCACCGAGTGTTGTCATGAGCAGATATTTGCTCGGGCGAGACTGAAAGAAAGGAATTTTTTGTGTTCTAATGATATAAATAACAAATGTTTGCGTAGCCAATGATTCGAGAAACCAACCGGCCTGGAAAGTCGCAACATCAAAATGGAAGACGGCGAATAAAAGGTAAAAAGTAAGAAGATCGAAGAGCGAGCTAATCGGGCCGAAAATCATCATATATTTTTTGATGAAATTTATGTTCCAATGTTTCGGTTTTTTAAGATATTCAGTGTCGACATTATCAGTCGGGATGGCTAGTTGCGAAGTATCATAAATAAAATTATTGAGAAGAATCTGGCCGGCGGTCATTGGAAAGAAGGGTAAGAAAAGACTAGCGCCAATTAGAGAAAACATATTGCCAAAATTTGAACTTAGAACCATAAGGAGATATTTCATGGTATTGCCGAATGTTTTTCTCCCTTCAATAACCCCCTCCATTAATTCTTTGAGACCTTTTTGAAGAAGAATAATATCGGCTGTTTCCTTAGCAACATCAACGGCGTTATAAACGGAGATGCCAACATCGGCAGATTTTAAAGAAGGCGCATCATTGATTCCGTCGCCGAGATAGCCGACAATTAATCCGTTACGTTTTAACTCGATTATAATTTTTTCTTTTTGACTCGGAGAAAGACGAGCGCAGATAGTCGCTCCATTTATTTTTTTAAATATTTCTTCATCGCTTAAAATATTCAAATCTAATTCTTCACCGGTTACTATTCCTTTAATTTCTAAATTTAAGTCCTCACAAATTTTCTTCGTTACAAGAGGACTGTCACCGGTTAAAATTTTAATATCAACTCCGTGCTCTTTCATGAAGACAATTGTCTCTTTAACATCTTCTTTTGGCGGGTCATAAAAAGCCATGAAACCACGTAATGTTAAGCCTGATTCTTCGGCCATTTCATAGCGGTCCTTTTTTTCCGAAATTTCTTTTTCCGCGATAGCGAGAATACGCAAACCATCAGCGCTTAATTCCTCGTATAATTTAATCGCCTGCTGTAAAATTTCCGGGCTTAATTTATTTTTAGTTTCGCCCTTGAGATAAGTGCTGCAAATTTTAAAAATTTCTTCTGGCGCTCCTTTTGTTACCATAGTCAGGCTACCAGCTTGTTCATAAATAATCGACGAACGTTTACGATTAAAATCATAAGGCAATTCTTCAATTTTGGTGCAATCATTAATATCGATTTGTTTATGTTCAAGTATCGCTTGATCAAGAATGCTTTTAATGCCGGTTTCAAAGTAACCGTTTATATAGGCGGCGTTTAAGACGGTTGGAGAATCGGCGCCGAATATATCGACATGTTTTATGACAGTTATTTTGTCTTGAGTAAGCGTACCTGTTTTATCGGTACACAATACATCCATCGAGCCGAAGGTCGGAATTGAATTCAGGCGCTTAACAAGGACGCCATTTTTTTCCATTTTCATCGCGCCCTTAGACATATTAACGCTCATAATCATCGGCAGGAGCTCGGGCGTAACGCCAACAGCCACGGCAAGAGCAAAAAGAAACGAGTCGAATAAGCCCTTATTTAAAATGGCATTAATAAAGAAAATAATCGCGACGATTAAGGCGATAACGCGAATAATAAGGTAACCAAAACTCTTGATGCCTTTTTCAAAAGCGTTTTCTGTTGCGGGGCGGATAATGTTTTGCGCAATTTTTCCAAACTCAGTTTCCAGCCCGATATTAGTAACAAGGAATTCTCCAAAACCGGAAACAACATTTGTTCCAGAAAAAATAATGTTATTTTCTTTAGCATCTTTTTCAACCGGCATACTTTCTCCGGTCAGACTTGATTCATTAAGATAAAAATCATTAGCGTTAATAATTTTTCCGTCAGCCGGCGCGATATCTCCGGCGGCTAAATAAATAATATCTCCCGGAACAATATATTTAGTATCGAGTTCCTGTTTTTTGTCATCACGTAGTATTTGCGCTCGAATCGCAATCCGCCTCGCTATTTTATCGGCTGCCTTATCGGATTTATGTTCCTGGTAAAAATTTAAGACAACACTCAAAAGAATCATCGTTAAAATAATAACCATGCTTCGGATTTCCCCAGTTGCTCCGGAGATTGAGGCGGCGCCAATTAGAATTAAGATTAAGGGGTTTTTAAAATAACTGATAAATTTTATAAGGGGACTAACCTTTTTCGCAGCCGCGATTTGGTTATAGCCAAAAACTTTTGAGCGCTTAATAGCCTCTATTGTGCTTATGCCTTTCGGACTGGATTTACTGAGGAGAAATAGCTTATCAAGGTCTAGATTTTTGAGCTGGTCTGAGTTTATTTTAAGATTATTCATATTGTATTATTACCATTCCATTATAACATTATTTGCTCACTTCCAAAACTTGAGCCCGGAATTTTTCGGCTTTTAGTGTTGAGTCTTTAATTGGCTTAATTAGACGATTTATAAGCATATTTTTGGGCTTATGCTTGATTCTGCTTAAGTTCGTCTCGGCAAGGGCACATAATCGTTTTAAGTCAGATATGATTATTGGTGCGGCAATTTGAGCATATAGCAGATTTAGGATAAGCGGAGATTTGCTTAGTTTAAGTTTTAGACGCTTTTTTCTCGCCGCCATAACTATTGGCCGGTTAGCATTTGTGATTAGACCATTTTTTAAGTCCTCAAGCCAGTTCTGACTATCATCCGCCAATTGCTTGGCAGCCAGAGCATATCGAAAGAAATTTAGAGCAGCACGCGTTCGGACTCTATGTTTTTCGAAAGACAAATAATCAAAGAGAGCAAGCGGGGCAAAGGCAAGCGCTAGAGATTTGTTAGATAAATTTTTTAGTTTATTTCTGGGCGGAATTTTACTCGCTATATTTATAATTCCATTTTTAATTTTCAGTCTCTTTTGTAACAGCTCATTACTATTGGCTCTATCGAGATTATTGAAGGTTTTTTCTAGACTTGAATAATAATTAGGCGATAAGTTTAATCGGTAGACGATCTCCAAGTATTTGCGAAAATATTTGTTGGCCATCGGTAAGTCTAGACGACCGCCCTCGTCATCATAGATATCGTCATATATATTCAAAGCGCGCCAAAGAAAAATTTGTGCGCGCTGTAATTTTGGCAATATTTTTTTAACTTTAATTTGCTCTTTTTTGCTTAGTAATTTACTGAGCCAGAGTGGCCAATAAAATACTTCTTCTTTAGTCATTTTGTGTTGGGATATTAATTATAAAACTTGTGCCGACATTCTGCTCGCTTACTACTGCAATTTTTCCGGCGAAATCAGCCTCAACGATATTTTTGCTTGTTGCTAAACCTAGGCCAAGTCCGTGGCCATCTTGTTTTTTCGTGCTAAAAAATGGTTCGAAAATTTTATTTAAGTTTTCCTTTCTAATTCCTGCTCCCGAATCAACAACTCTTATTAGAATATTTTTATTGGTCCTCGACAATTCAATCGATATTTCTTTCTGCTTTGAGTTCTCGCAAGCATCAATCGCGTTAGCCAAGAGATTGGCAATTACTTGTCCGAATTTAAGCGCGTCGCCGCGCATCGTAATTTCTTCGTCTATCTTGAAATTGATGTTTACGTCGGCGCGTCTTGATTTATAAGAAAGAATTTGAATTGTTTGATTAATCTCTTGATTGAGCGAGAAAACACTAATGACATTTTCGCGTGAAATTTGTTTTTTTATGCTGGCGATTAAACTCTCCATTTTATTGGTTGCCAGGAGCGCTTGGCCAAGATAAGATTTAGCACTAATGATTTTCGAATCAGTTTCGGTTTTTATTTGCTCTAAGTTTAAAGATACGGCGGTTAGTGGATTAATTAAATCATGGAAAATCCCTGAAGAGAGGCGGCCAAATTCAGCGAGCCGGTAAAGTTGATTTATCTTCTCGGCTTGTAGTTCTTTAATCTCTTTGGTTCGCGCTTCAACTTTAATTTCCAGGGAATCACGCTCTTCCCTTAGGAGTTTTTCGCTTTCTCTAGCTCTACTAAGAGATTGATTAATTGTTCTAATAAACAACCAGGCCACAACGGCGATTATAAAGAGCAGCACCGCATAGCTAATAGCATCTCCGATTTGAGCTGGTTCGCTACGCCAATAGTATTGGACACCGATAATTTTATGACCCTGTAGATAAGTCAGAATAATTATAAATAGGGTAATAATTGTCGTGCTAATAAAAGCGAGACGATCGCCGAGAAGAATTCCAGAAATCGTAATAATCAAAACAGCGAGTAGTAATCCCGCCGGTAAGTCTGCTCCCCAAATAAAGAAAGAATAAAACATGGGCAGCGAAAAGGCGATTAATAAAAAGCTAGCGGCCGCTTTAATATTGCCGCGCCGGCTTAAATACAATAAAAAAAATAAAAAAATAAGGATACCAATAGTTGCTCCAAGCGGGAGTCCACGTTTTTCAACATATATAATATAGTCGATTATGCGAATAAGATTGAGAATAGAAAATGAAATTAACGAAAAGACAATAATTATATTTAGGATATATTCTTGACGGCGGATATTTTCTTCATTAGATTTTGGCGTAATTTGTTTTTTTAGAAAATCTATTATTTTCATATGTATTATCAAAACACTTCCGAGGAAAGCGGAAGTGTTTCTTTGATATTAATAGCGCCAAGGAGTCCCCGGATTTGAAGCGGCTGCTAGAATAGCTGCAAGCGTCGCTAGTTTTTTATTTATTTTTTTCATAATTAATAAATTTAAATTTGCCAGAGCAATTTCGACCTTTAAGGCCTTTCGGCTGATTGCTAAAAATAGTTTAGCAGGCAAGATATGAAAATAATTTAAAAAAGATAAAAAAATATTTTATCTATTTGTTCTATTTTTGTGTATCAATTTTATAACCACGGTTAGAGGCGGTGAAAATATAATGCTCAGTTTCATTCTCGAGCTTTTTTCGTATATTCATAATATGGACTTCGACTGTATTAGAGAAGGGATCGGCGTTTTCGTCCCAAACGTTTTCGAGAATATTTTGCCGAGACAAAAAATTTCCTTGATTAAGCATTAAATATTCGAGCAGAGAGAATTCGCGCGAAGACATCGGCACGCGAATACTATTTTTCGTTACTAAAAACTTATCCGGATCAAGTTCAAGATTACCGAGAGTTAATACTTTGCTGCTTAGTTTACGAGGGCGGCGAAGAATAGCGCGCAGCCTGGCAAGAAGTTCAGAAAAGGGAAATGGTTTAATTAGATAATCATCGGCTCCTAAATTAAAAAGCTCGAGCTTATCATTAAGCTCACTGAGCACGGTTAGCATAATAATTGGGGTCGCGAATTTTTCCGCCCTTAATTTTCTTACGATTTCGAAGCCACTCAGACCAGGCAAATTGCAATCCAGAAGAATTGCATCGTATATTTCATTCCGAGCTAAGTCTAAAGCCTCTAAGCCGTTGGCGCTTGAGTCAACTTTAAAGCCGACATTCATAAGCGATAGGGATAGAGAGATAAGCATGTTTGGATCGTCCTCGACTAGAAGTATTGTCATATATTTAATTTTATAAAAATATTAATAAATTAACAATTAAATTATCCCCACCATCGTATTAAGACGGCGGGGATATTTTAAGGCAAAAGAACATCCTCGAGGTCATACTTGCCGTAAGGATTTAAAGCGCAGTTTGGGCAATTTGTATTGTTTGTCCAGCATAAAGCAAGACGCCAAAGGAAAAATTTATTTAGACAGGCGTCTTTATTGAAACATTGATGATTTTTGCAATATTTACCCATAATGTTCGTTTTTATTTATTATAATTGATGTTAAATAAAGAAAATCTAAAGAAGTTAGTTATTTGGGGATAACCTTAGCCGAGTCAACTCGGCGGTTTGCCTTTCTGGGCGATTCGCGATACTATTATTAATAATATGAGTCCAAAAATATTCAAAATTGGCCGTAAAAGTGAATTATTAGAGGTTTTAAGAGATAAATCCTCGGATCCCTTTTCTATTAAAGAAGGGCATTTTAAGTTCGGCCAGTTAAAAGATAATTTTTACTATAGTGATTGGACCGAACAGTCCTTTTTGTCTGATACGGGACGAAAAGAGATGGTCAGTCGAACTTTTAATTTTGATAAAATTAAATATTTCTCTTTGGTTATTTTGCTTGCCTTAGCGATTATTATCGGACGTTCGATTTGGCTACAGGTTATTAAAAATGATTATTATCGCCTACTCGCCGAAGGTAACCGATTGCGCTCGGAAACGATAGAACCAAAAAGAGGAATTATATACGCGAAAGATTTACGGCCTCTTGTTAGAAATAAGGCCAACTTTGTTTTATATTTACGTCCGATTGATTTGCCGAAAAATGAATTAATTCGTGATGATTTGATTCGAAAAATTAGTGCCATTTTAGATAGTGGTAAGGATCAGAAAAATATAACGGCGGTGGTTCGGGCGAGCGCAAGCAGTTCTTTGGATTTGGTCACAGACGAACCTTCGTTTTATCAAATAAAAGAATCTCTTGCTAAAATAAAAATGGGTTCGCTTGAATCTTATCAGCCTTTATTTGTGGCTGATAGTATTGATTATGATAAGGCTATGCTAATTTCAATCGAGCTTCCTAGTTGGCCCGGGGTATTCCTTTCTAGCAAAATTAGGCGTGAATATCTTTTACCATCAGCCACGACGACGGCGACATTTTTGGGAGAAAATAGTTTGGCTCATGTCTTGGGATATACGGGGAAGATTAATGATGGAGAATTAAGCGAGCTCGGCAAAGAGTATTCGATGATTGATTATATCGGTAAAGCCGGCTTGGAGTATTCTTGGGAAAAAGAATTAAAAGGTAAGGCTGGCTCAAAAAATATTGAAGTTGATGCTTTAGGACGACAGAAGAAAATTATTAATGAAGTCTCTGCGCTTGATGGCTCTAATTTACTTCTTTCGCTTGACCTTGATCTGCAAGAAAAAGCGGAGGAAATAACGCGTTCATATATTTCTAAAGCCGGTCTTCATCGTGCTTCAGTTATTATAATGAATCCGAACAATGGTGAAATTTTAGCGCTTGTTTCTTTGCCGGCCTATGATAATAATTTATTTGCTAAAGGTATTAGCCAAAGCGACTATAATATTTTTTTAAACGATAAAGATCAGCCCCTATTTAATCGAGCTATTAGCGGTGAGTTTCCGTCCGGCTCAACGATTAAACCAATATTTGCCGCCGGCGCTCTGCAAGAAAAAATAATTACCGACACAACTAGCTTCTTAAGCAACGGCGGATTGAGAATCGGCGAATGGTTTTTCCCTGATTGGAAGGCTGGCGGGCATGGCACGACTAATGTTCGCAAGGCGCTGGCCGAGTCAGTTAATACTTTCTTTTATTATATTGGTGGTGGTTATGGCGATTTTAAAGGTTTGGGTTTAAGCGGTTTAGTAAAATATTCGCGATTATTTGGGCTCGGAGAATTAACTGGAATCGATTTGCATGGTGAACGCAAAGGTTTCGTCCCGACTCAAGCCTGGAAAGAGGAAACAAAACATGAACCTTGGTATATTGGCGATACTTATCATTTTTCAATCGGACAGGGAGATGTTATTGTAACTCCGCTTCAAGTCGCCAATTATACAGCGGCGATTGCAAATGGTGGTACTCTTTATCAGCCGCATTTGGTCAGTAAAATTTTAGATACAAATAATCAGGTAGTAAAAGAAGTTGCTCCGAAAATAATTAGAAGTAACTTTATTGATCCGAATAATTTACAAATAGTCCGTGAAGGCATGAGGCAAACAATTACCGCTGGTAGCGCCCGCTCTTTAAGTATTGTTCCGGTTGCGGTTGCCGGAAAAACCGGAACAGCGCAATGGTCAACGAAAAAAGGTCCGCATGCCTGGTTTATTGGTTTCGCTCCCTATGAAAAACCAGAGTTAGTAATTACAGTTTTAGTTGAAGAAGGTGTCGAGGGAAGTACCATGGCCGCGCCAATCGCTCGCGATATACTTAAGTGGTATTTTACGGTTCATCCGCCAATTGCCAATTAATATTTTTATTTGTTATATATTTATTATGAATATACCATTACCAATTCATTTATTAATCCATTTCTCGCTGGCGATTTTATCTGGTTATATGGCTGGTCGTCATTTTAAAAAGCTGGAAATCGGGATACTGCTTGGTTTTATCGGTGGCTTCTTAATTGATCTTGATCATGTCTTAGAATACCTAATAGTTTTTAGCGGTCATTTTAATTTGCGATATTTTTTACAGGGAAGACAGTTTTTAGTTAGTGACCAAATTCATCTTTGGTTTCATGCTTGGGAGTACGTGCCTATTTTAATAATTTTTGGCCTTCTTCTTAAAAAACGAAAAACTCTCGAAGTAATTGCCATTACTCTCGCTTTTGCTATGGGTATTCATTTAATAACCGATTCAATAATTAATCGCTGTCCGCCAAAATTTTATAGCCTTGCCTATCGCGCCAGCCTAAATTTTTCTTCGCCGAAATTAATGAGTATCGATGGCTATCAGGAAAATTTAAAATTAAAACAAGAATTAGGCTTATAGAATAACGGAATAATTAGTAAAAATAGCATAATTAGCACTCTCTTGACTTGAGTGCTAATTTTGTTTATAATGGTTTATATGATAAGCGACCGTAAAAAATTTCTACTCGAAACAATAATTAAAGAATATTTAAAAACCGCTCAGCCGGTTTCTTCTGGCGTATTAGTAGAAAAGTATAAATTAGATATTTCAACGGCAACGGTTAGAAATGAAATGATGGAACTTGAGGAGGAAGGCTATATTTATCAGCCTCATACCTCGGCGGGCCGCGTACCGACGGAATTAGCTTATGAATTATTTTTACTCGGATTTAAGGAAGCTAAAAATAAGAAAGATTTAAAAGATTCAGAACATGATGCGCTTGAAAAATTATTTCGCCATGACGAAACTGCTTTTCGTCAAACGGCCAAGGCGGTTGCCGAGCTGGCTAACGGCGCAGTGTTTTGGGCTTTTCATAAAAATGATCTTTATTATACTGGTATAAGTAATCTATTTACCCAGCCGGAATTCAGTCGCGTTGATATGGTTTGCGACGTTTCCGCAGTTATTGATCGTCTTGAAGAAATTATTGATGATATTTTTGAGGGTCTAGATTACGGGGAACAGGTATTAATCGGATCAAAAAATCCCTTTGGCAATTTTCTAAGCACGGTACTAGTTAAATATAAAAATAATAACGCTTCGGGAGTATTTGGAATATTGGGCCCAATGCGAATGGATTATAGCCGTAACTTAGCCCTAGTTGAATTTATTAAAAAGAAATTTGAATAATATGAAGGAATTAAAAAAAGGAATTTACCGCCACTATAAAGGAGGCGAATACCGTATTTTAAACGAAGCGCTGAGTGAAGCCACAAAAGAACCCGTGATAGTTTATCAGGATATTAGCGACGAAAAGAAAATTTGGGTCAGACCGAAGGCAATGTTTATCGAAGAAGTCGAAATTGAAGATGAAAAAAAACCGCGCTTTGAATTTATTCAGGAAGAAGAAATTGATTCATTCGAAAATAAGTATTTACGCGCCCTTGCCGATTACCAAAATTTACTAAAACAAAGCGGCCGTGAAAAGGAAGATTTTATAAAGTATGCGTTAGCAGATTTCTTGCATAACGTTTTACCGGTATATGATCATTTAAAACTGTCGATGAATGGTTTAAGCGAAGAAGAAATAAAGAATCCATGGGCGCAAGGAGTTTCCCATGTCCTTAAACAATTCAAAGACGTTCTTGTTCAGCATGGTATCGAAGAAATAAAAACAGAAGGTGAAAAATTTGATCATGAAACAATGGAGGCGCTCGAAGGACAGGGAGATTCAGTTAAAAAAGAAGTAATGCCTGGCTATAAATTAAATGGTAAGCTTATTCGCCCTGCAAAAGTTATAGTTGAATAATTAATTTTTAATTAATAATTCTATCTGTATCTACTGGAGCACCAGTTTTACGGAAAGAATAATAAGTCTATGTCACTTATAAAATGGACCCCATTTTTATCGGAGTTTGACGACATGGATAAAGTAATGGAATCCATGTTGCCCGCCGTACGCGGCAATCAATTCGGGTATACCCCGGCAGTTGATATGTATGAAGATAAAGATAATATTATAATTGAAACGCAATTGGGCGGGATTGATTCAGAGAAAGTTGATATATCGATAGAAAATAATGTTTTGTCGATTAAGGGTGAAAGTGAAAAGAAAAGTGAAGTCGAGGATAAGAATTATTACCGTAAAGAAATTCGTCGCGGATCTTTTTATCGCTCTATTCCTCTACCAACAAAAGTTAATGGTGACAAGGCGACGGCTATTAATGAGGATGGAATATTAAAGATCACTATCCCAAAGGCCGCAGAGACTAAACCGAAGATAATTAAGATTCAGTCAAAAAATAAATAATTAAGAAAAATAATATGAAATATTTTTCTGATGTTTATAAGAAAGAAACCAAGACCTGCGCTAAAATGTTTGAAGAAAAACAAGGCTGCGCTTGGGGAAGATGCGAAACTTGTGGCGTCGTGCCATTGCTCTATAAATTAGAAACTGGCGTTGTTGTTGACGACATGGAAGATTTAAAAAAATTAAAAGAAGAAATTCTGAATAGCTAATATTCAAAATAATTATATAAAAAAATATGTCAAAAATTCTAGGAATTGATTTGGGAACGACCAATTGTGCCATGGCAATCATGGAGGGCGGACTCCCGAAAATCATTGAAAACATCGAGGGGAATAGAACGACACCATCGGTTGTCGCTATTTCTAAAAATGCTGAACGTTTAGTCGGCCAATCCGCGAAACGTCAGGCTGTTATAAACCCAGAAAATACTGTCTATGCAGTAAAGCGCTTAATCGGTCGCCATTTTGGGGAAGACGAAGTGCAACGTGATTTAAAAAATGCGCCTTATAAAATTGTTCAGGCCGGTGAAGGTGTGAAAGTAAAAATGGGCGACAAGGATTATAGTCCTCAAGAAATCTCCGCGATGATCCTTTCTAAATTAAAAGCTGATGCGGAAGCAAAATTAGGCGAAAAGATTACTGAAGCAATTATCACTGTCCCCGCTTATTTTAATGACTCGCAAAGACAGGCGACAAAAGACGCCGGGGCAATCGCCGGTCTTGATGTTAAACGTATTATTAATGAGCCGACGGCAGCAGCGCTTGCTTACGGTTTTGATAAAAAACAAGGTCAGAAGATTGTCGTTTACGATTTAGGTGGCGGTACTTTTGATGTTTCTGTTCTTGACATTTCCGCCGATACTGTAGAAGTTAAATCAACTAATGGCGATACTCATTTAGGTGGCGAAGATTTTGATCAGAGAATTATTAATTGGATTATTGAAGAATTTAAGAAGGACCAGGGGATAGATTTATCAAAAGACACTTTAGCTCTTCAGAGAATTAAAGAGTCGGCCGAGAAAGCGAAGATTGAATTATCAACTGCTCAAGACACTGAAATTAATCAACCATTTATTTCCACCGACGCTAACGGCCCGAAGCATTTAGTTATGAAACTTTCACGCGCTAAACTTGAAACTTTGATTATCGATTTAGTCGAGAAAACAATTGAGCCGTGTAAAAAAGCTTTAAGTGATTCTGGTTTTCAATTAAGCGAGATTAATGAAGTTTTAATGGTTGGCGGTATGACCCGTATGCCTTTAGTGCAACAGAAGGTTAAAGAGTTTTTCGGCAAGGAACCGAACTTAACTGTTAATCCGGATGAAGTTGTCGCCATGGGAGCCGCTGTTCAGGCCGGTGTTTTGCAGGGTGATGTTAAAGATGTCTTGCTTCTTGATGTTACGCCTTTAACACTTGGTATCGAAACTTTGGGCGGCGTTGCTACTCCGCTTATTGAAAGAAATACAACTATCCCAACTTCAAAGTCGCAAGTATTCTCAACTGCCGCGGATGGTCAAACGGCCGTCGAAATTCATATTGTTCAAGGTGAGCGTCCAATGGCGCATGACAATAAAACTTTAGGGCATTTCACTCTTGATGGTATCCCATCTGCACCACGTGGCATCCCACAGGTTGAAGTTAAATTTGATTTAGACGCTAATGGTATTTTAAATGTCTCGGCGACCGATAAGGCGACCAGCAAACAACAGAAAATTACTATTACAGCTTCTTCTGGATTATCAAAAGATGAAATTGAGAAAATGAAGAAAGAGGCTGAGCTTCATGCTGAAGAAGATAAAAAGAAAAAGGAAGAGGCGGAAATAAAAAACCAGGCCGACGCTGTCGTCTTCACGATGGAAAAAATGATTAAAGAGTCGGGCGATAAGATGAAGCCAGAAGATAAAAAAGAATTGGAAGATAAAACAGCCGAACTCAAAAAATCAAAAGAAGCTGGTAACTTAGAAGAAATGAAGAAGCAAATGGAAGATATAAATGCCGTTGCGCAAAAAATTGGCGCGGCTATGTATCAACAGCCGGGAGCGGGTGCGTCTGGCGCTGATCAGGCAGGGGCCGCAGGAGCGGAAGCAGGAACGGATGAAAAAAAAGATGACAATGTTGTAGAGGGCGAAGTAGAAGAGAAAAAATAATTAGTTATTCTCAGGTTGCCTCTCTAATTTAGAGGGGCAACTTATTGAATAAAAAATTATGTCCAAAGATTATTACGATTTATTAGGTGTTTCTAAAAATGCTTCCGCCGATGAGATTAAGACCGCTTTTCGAAAAAAAGCGCATGAGCATCATCCGGATAAAGGAGGAAATGAGGAAAAATTTAAGGAGCTTAATGAAGCTTATCAGGTTATAGGTAACGCCGAAAAACGACAGCGCTACGATCAATTCGGCGCAGCGGCTTTTAATGGTGCTAATGGAAATGGTGCCGGCGGCTACGGCGGTTTTGGTGGTTTCCAAAATAGCGGCGGTTTCGGCAATATGAATTTTGAAGATTTAGGAGATATTTTTGGCGGCTTCGGTGATATTTTTGGTTTCGGCGGCGGTCGTCAAACTAGTAAACGCCAGACACGCGGCCGAGACATGGAAATGGCTCTAAATTTAAGTTTCATGGAAGCGGCTTTTGGCCTTGAAAAGGAAATTAGTTTTGCGAAGAACGTGACTTGTAATAAGTGTCATGGAGACGGTGCTGAGCCGGGCGCAAAAGTTGATACTTGCATGACTTGTAACGGTAGCGGCAGGGTAACAAAAATTCAGCGAACTATTTTAGGAAATATCCAAGCTCAGACGACTTGTTCAACTTGTGGCGGAGAGGGGAAAATATATAGTCAGAAATGTTCTAAATGCAGTGGAAGCGGTGTACACCATGAAACAGCTAAAATTAAAGTAAGAATCCCTGCCGGCATAAATGATAATGAATCTATTCGTTTAACTGGACAAGCCGAGGCGGGAGAAAAAGGTGCGCCAGCTGGCGATCTGTATTTGCGCGTCTCAGTCAGTGTTCATAAAAAATTTATCCGCGAAGGATATGATATAAAAACGGAGGAAAAGATTAATATTAAACAGGCAATTCTCGGCGATAAAATAGATATTGAAACTATTCATGGAATAATGAAGCTTAAAGTTCCGGAAGGAACTCAGTCTGGGACGATCTTTAAGCTTAAAGAGAAGGGAGTAATAAAATTAAATAATCGTGGAGTTGGCGACCAGTATATAAAAGTTATTGTTAAAATTCCAAGTGCAGTTAATAAAAAGCAAAAGCAATTATTAGAAGAGTTAGGGATATAATTATTTATTTATAATTAATTTTTATGATTAAAAAATCCTTAGTTTTCGTTCCGGTCTTTGTCTTCGTGTTTTTATTAAGTGGCTGCACTATCATTCAAGAAAAAAAACTAGATTCAAATTTTTTGGAAAATAATAAAAATAATATAAATTTAACAGGGAAAAAAGAGACTACAGTGATTACAGAGTCTCAGCCAGAAAACACAGAGTCAAAAACGACAACCAATACTAGCTCGAAAGAAGTTGAGGTTAGTGGAAAAAAAATGATTGTGTATGGTTCTGATAGTATAAAAATTATTTATCCTGAGGATAACACGAAAATTAATGTCGGAGATACCTTAACTGTAAAAGTAAATATTTCTGATTTTGAAAAACTTGATTCTTTTATGCTTATATTCCAGGGTAACACTATTTTTGAAAAACCAACGGGGCCCGTTATGGAATATAAATTTATAGTGAACGGAGAGAGTATCGAAAATCAACCTCTCGCTGTCCTCGGAAATTTTTCTGACAACGGAAAATACTTTCGGTCCGATGATTCTAAATTAATCCAAATTAACCCGCTTGAATTGATAAAAGACTTCAATGTTAAACCCGAAGTAATTATGATAGAAAAGGGTAAGACAAGGAGGCCAAATTATGAAGCCATCTTCCCAACAGCAATCTCTATGATTGGAGAGACTAATTTATTTAAAGTTTTAATAAAAGATGAAAATTTATTATCATATGATAATAAAACTAATTCGTTCACGGCCTTAGCTAAGGGCGAGACGATGGCGAAGGTAAGCTATAGGGGGATTACTAAAAATGTATTTTTTAATATTATTCAGTATGAAAAGCCACCTATTGATTAAAAAATAAAAAAAGTTTTATAAAAGTTGATATATAAACTTACTTTTATTGCCAAATTTATGCCTCACATTCATGATAAAATTGATTTCACGGTAGAAGTTTTTATTGTTTATAAAGATCGAGTACTTTTACGGAAACATGATAAATATAAAATGTGGTTGAGCGTTGGTGGTCATGTCGAATTAGATGAAGATCCTAATGAAGCTGCCCTTAGGGAAGTGAGAGAAGAAACCGGCCTCAATATTAAGTTGGTCGGCGAGGTTAAGAAATTTGCTCCGCTGGCTGGCTATAAAGAATTAATGTCCCCGCGCTTCCTTAATCGACATTATATAAACGAAACCCATGAGCACGTCACCCTGGTATATTTTGCGACGACTGACGATAATAAAGTGATTCAAGGCGAGAAGGAGATAAGCGACGATATTCATTGGTTCACGGCGACAGAGCTTGATAACAGTCAGTATACTCTCCGGGAAAGTGTAAGATATTACGCTCAAGAGGCATTAAAGGAATTAAATGATTAATTCAGTAATAATCAGGTAAATATTTATAATAAAATAGGCTAAAATTGGCCTATTTTTTTATATGATTGACATTATTTTGATAATATGTTATAATTCTTTCATAGTACAATCGCACCTTAATAAAGAGTTAATAATATTTATCGGATTCTCTGAGCCTCTTAACGGAGGTTGAGAAAATCCCATAAATTATTATTAACCTTAAACTTTACAAAATGACACCTAAAAAAAGAATGAACCGCAATGTTCTCATTTGCCTATTATCTGGTAGCTTTTCCGTCGCGAGTGGAATGATAACATTCGCTATTCTTTTTTCGAACGATAAAACTGTCGCCGAAAATATGGTCGGCATTGTTCTTGCCGGCCTCGCCCTGTTTATAGGCGTTATGCTATTTATTCTTGCCTCTTATCTTAAGTTAAGCTGGTGGAACGGTCTGTCGGTTGACGGTAGAGCAGATGAAATTGCCACCGAATTAAAATCGGGAAAGCGCGATTGGTATTTAAATCCGATGCAATTGGGTAATTACATGTTTGCTCCATTGCGTCCAAGTAAAATGAACGAGCTGGGTGGCGGCAAGCACATTAAAACGAACCGTTTGATGGTTGATAGCCTCCTTGCCGAAGGCAAGCTCGAAAATGATGAAATGACCAGAAAGATTCTTTATCACTTCGATTCAATTTTGTAAATTTGTTTAGAGTTAACCCTATGAAAAAGCCTACTGCTTATCGTAGGGTTTTTCATATCTGAAGATAATTCTTGATTAATTATCTATAATTGACTTTTCCCTCTAAAATGCTATAATAAGCTTGTATTTATTATTAATTTCATGTAAATTTATGAGTAATTGGCTAAAAAGTATCTTTGGCGGCAATCATGACTGTAAAAACTGTGATCATTGTTCTTGCGGCAGCGATAAGGACGGACATAAGGAGGAAAAACCAGCGGCTACTCCAGTCGAAAATGTTGAAAAAGCACAATAATTTTTTAATTAAACTTAGAAACGCGATCTTTCGCGTTTTTTAAGTAGAAGAATACAATAATGTTTATCGACACTCATGCCCATGTAAATTTTGCTGCGTTTCGCGACGATGCTGAAGAGGTAATACGTCGATCTTTGGATAACGAAACTTGGATGCTTTTAGTTGGGGCTGAGTTTAAAACCTCAAATCGCGCTTTACATTATGCAAATAAATATGAGAAAGGTGTTTACGCGGCCGTTGGTTTGCATCCAGTTCATCTTGAAGAAGGCTTAGTCGACAGCCAGGAAGAGGATAACGCTTATAGTTTCGTTCCTCGTTATGAAGTTTTCGATTATGGGAGCTATGAGAAACTGGCGAAGTTTGAAAAAGTTGTCGCCATTGGCGAAATTGGTCTTGATTATTATCATTTAGATCCGACCAAGGATGTAGCGGCCGTAAAAAAGAAACAACACGAGGTTTTCGCGCAGCAATTACTTTTGGCGCGCAGCCTTGATTTGCCAGTAATAATTCATTGCCGTCAGGCACATGATGACTTGCTCGAAATTCTTCAAGAATTTAAAAAAGAATATGGCCATATTATTCCGAATGATCGCCCTTGGGGAGTTATTCATTGTTTCTCCGGTGATGAAGACTTGGCTTGGAAATATTTTAAATTAGGGCTCCTTATTTCTTTTACTGGATTAATTACCTTTAGTAAGCAATGGGATGATTTAATTAGAAAAATTCCACTCGACAAGATGATGATTGAGACGGATACGCCCTATATGACCCCTGAGCCTTATCGTGGTCAAAGAAATGAGCCAGTCTTGGTTCAATACGTGGCTAAGCGTATCGCTGATATTAAAAGTATCAAAATAGAGAAGGTGGCGGAGACTACTACGAGAACGGCACGTGAACTATTTCGAATTTAGGCCTAAAATTAGAATAAAGCGTAAAATCGGAGTGTTGACAGGTAGGCGTTTATGCGCTATAAAACAAGCGGACCCTTTAAATGAAAGGGCGTTTAAGCCCTTTTTATTTTTGCGCTAATATTATGAAAAATGAGTCTTGGGCGCTAGCTCTTAGAATAATAGCAAAATTAACTGGCTGGATTGCTTTTCCGGTCATTATTGCGACTTTTCTTGGTTCTTGGCTTGATAAGCGATTTGATACCGCGCCATGGCTGTTTTTGGGAACGATTGGCGCGTCATTCATAGTTTCAATGTACGGTCTTGTTTTAAATGCGCTTAAAGAGTTTAAAAAAATTGACGCTGAATACGAAAAAAATAAAGAAGATAAAAATAAATTAATCAAAAAATAAAATGGTGGAGGGGATTATCCATGAAAATACTTTATTTGCAGAGCCGATAGCCCATATCGGTAGTTTTCCGATTACGAATTCTTTAATGACATCAGGAGTAGCTTTAATCATCATAAGTACACTCGCCTTATTAATCGGACGTAAAATCAAAAAAGTTCCGACTGGTTTGCAGAATGCGATGGAAATGATTATTGAAGGCTTTCTAGATATTTTTGACGGAGTTACCGGAAGCAGAAAAAAATCTTTGCAGTTTGCGCCACTTGTTTTGGCTTTTTTCTTTTTTGTGCTTATTAATAATTGGATGGGTATTTTGCCTGGAGTCGGTTCGATTGGACAAATAATCCAAACAGATGAAGGTAAATTTTTTATTCCCTATTTGCGCGGCGGAACGGCTGATTTAAATACTACTTTAGCTTTAGCGACGATTGGGGTAGTTTTAAGTCATATCATCGGCGTTATGTCGGTGGGAGCCTGGAAATATTTAAATAAATTTATAAACATTAAAGCCTTTCTAGAAATTCCGAAGAAAATTAAGAAAGACCCAATGGTTCTTCTGGTAAACCCGATTAAGGCATTTGTTGGTTTAATTGAAATTATTGGAGAAGTCGCAAAAGTAGCGAGTCTCTCATTTCGTTTATTCGGAAATGTTTTCGCGGGCGAAGTTTTACTCGCTTCGATGTCGGCAATTCTTGCCTTTGGTATTCCTATTCCTTTTCTGTTTCTCGAAGTTTTAGTCGGCTTAATTCAGGCCTTAATCTTTGCGATGTTAATACTTACATATTTAACTATTAACACGACAGCTGAGGAACATTAATTAAAAATTAAATAAAAGCGGGATAGAAAAAATATATTCTTTCATCCGGCTAATAAAATTATGGAAAATGTAATGTTAGCAAAAGCCCTAGCCATCGGCTTGGGTTCTATCGGTCCGGCGCTAGGTATCGGTTTCATTGGTGCTAAAGCCATGGAAGCCATTGGTCGCAATCCGGAAGCAGCTGGAAAAATTTTAGTGCCTATGTTGCTCGTTGCGGCTTTCGCCGAAGCGGTCGCCATTTACGCTCTTGTTATCGCTTTCAGCATCAAATAATATTTTGACGAATTTCTCCTGAAATTTTCGGGAGAAAACGCTAGATTATTATTTACATTAATATGGAATCATTAATTTCAACCTTTCACGTCGATCTTAAATTATTTATCGCTCAGTTAATTAACTTCGCGATAGTTTTTTCCGTTCTCTATTTTTTTGCTTTTAAGCCCCTTGTTAAAACAATGACTGATAGATCTGAGAAGATTGATAAAAGTCTAAAAGACGCCGATGCGATTGAAAAGCGTTTGGCGCTAACTGAAAAAGAAAGAGAGGAAATTATTAGTGCTGCAAAAAAACAGGCTAATTTGATTGTTGAAGAAGCAAATAAGCGAGGCGAAGAAAGACGCGCTGAAATGATTGTTAAGGCGAAGGAAGAAATTGGCCAGGTTATTAATGTAGAGAAAGAAAAATTAGCTCGCGATAAAGCTGAAACCTTAAAGGAAATAAAAACTGAAGTGGCTGGGCTAGTAGTAATGACTGTTGAAAAATTGCTTAATGAAAAAATGACAGGTGATAAAGATCGTGAATTAATTAAGAAGATGGTGAAATAATTATGAAAATATCTGTTTCACAATACGCGAGAAGTTTATATGATTCTGTCGCCGGTAAAAGCGAAAAGGAGATTAAGGCTGCCTTGAAAAATTTCGTCGAAATTCTTGGACGAAACCGGGAGCTAAATAAAGCCGAAGAAATTATTTCTGTTTTTAATGCAATTTGGAGTAAGGATCACGGAGAATTAAGCGCCGAACTTATTAGCGCTCGTGAACTGGGTCCTACGGCGCGTGAATCAGTAACTGATTATTTGAAAGAAAAGACTGGGGCAAAGAAAATTATTTTAAGCGAAAATATTGATAAGAAAATAATTGGTGGATTTGTTTTAAGATATGATAGCAAAGTAATAGACGGAAGTTTAAAAACAAGCCTTAACGATTTAAAAAATAAAATTAGTAACTAGATATAAAATTATATGTCAACTACAAAGGATTTCATTATTGAGCAGCTCAAATCGGAGATATCCGGCTATAAGGCTGAAATCAGTGAAAAATCAGTCGGCAAAGTCCTTAAGGTTTCCGACGGTATCGCTTTAGTCTCCGGTTTAGCGGAGGCGATGATGAGTGAAATTTTAATGTTTAAAACCGAGAAAGGCGAAGTCGCCGGAGTTGCCCTTAATCTTGAGGAAAGTCAGGTCGGCGTTATTATTTTAGGCGACTATACTTCAATCAAGGAAGGCGACGAAGTTCATGCTACTAAAAGAATTTTAGAAGTTCCGGTCGGCGAAGCCATGATTGGTCGCGTTGTTAATCCGCTCGGTGAACCGATGGACGGAAAAGGAAAAATTGAAACATCAAAATTTTATCCAATTGAAAAAATTGCCCCCGGTGTTATTACTCGCGCTTCAGTCAAAGAACCGGTTCAAACTGGTATTAAAGCGATTGATGCGATGATTCCGATTGGCCGTGGTCAACGTGAACTTATTATTGGTGACCGACAATTAGGAAAAACGGCGATTGCGATTGATACAATCATTAATCAGAAGGGTCAGAACATGAAATGTATTTATGTTGCGATTGGTCAGAAAGAATCAAAGATTGCTAATATTGTTGCGAAATTAACCGACGCTGGAGCAATGGAATATACGACAGTTGTTTTAGCTGGAGCTTCTACTTCGGCTTCATTATTATATATCGCTCCTTATTCCGGTTGTGCGATGGCTGAATATTTTTGTGACAAAGGTGAGGACGTTTTGGTTGTTTATGATGATTTATCGAAACATGCTGTCAGCTACCGTGAAATTTCTTTATTACTTCGTCGTCCACCAGGACGTGAGGCTTATCCGGGCGATGTTTTTTATCTTCATTCCCGCTTACTCGAAAGAGCTTGTAAATTAAATAAAGAATATGGTGGTGGTTCTATCACCGCTCTTCCAATTATTGAAACTCAAGCCGGAGATTTATCGGCTTATATTCCAACTAATGTTATTTCTATAACTGATGGTCAAATTTTCTTGGAACCAGATTTATTTTATAAAGGAAATCGTCCAGCCGTTAATGCTGGTTTATCAGTTTCCCGTGTTGGTTCATCCGCTCAGATTAAGGCGATGAAAAAAGTAGCAGGGAAGATGCGTCTTGAGGCGGCTCAATATCGTGAGCTCGCCGCCTTTGCACAATTTGGTTCTGATTTAGATCCAGAAACAAAAAAGAAATTAGATCGTGGCCAAAGATTATACGAAATATTTAAACAAGATCAATATCAACCATTATCAGTTGCTAAGCAAGTTCTTGCTTATTACTCTCTTATTAATGGGTTCATGGATAATGTTCCGGTGGAAAAAGTTCGTGAGTTTGAAGCTGGTCTATATAAGTATGCCGATTTAAATGATGATGCGCTTAAATCAATTGCCGAGAAGAAAGAAATAGATGCTGAAACTGAAGATCAGATTAAAACATTAATTGAAGACTACAAAGCTACAGTCGAATACCTTATTAAGTAAATTGTTAGTTTAGAATATGGCAAAGACTAAGGAAATCTCACGCCGAATTAAATCGGTAACTAGCACGAAAAAAATAACCAAAGCAATGGAGGTCGTTTCGGCTGCAAAAATGAGAAAAGCAATTGAGGCAGTACTTAAGACTCGCACCTATGCAAATTTAAGTTGGGAAACTGTTTTGCACTTGGCTAAACTAGAAGCTAGCCGTAATGAGTCGCTTCACCCTTTACTTAAGAAGCGCCAAACAATTAATAAGGTTGCCATAATTTTAATTACCTCTAATCGCGGTATGTGTGGTGGTTATAACGCAGCCGTTATTAATAAGGCTAAAGAATCAATAGCTAAACATCCTGTGCCGACCGATTTCATTTTGGTTGGTAAAAAGGGTTCGATTATTCATCGTCAAAATTATAATGTTGCTGCAGAATTTACAAAAAGCGATATTATTACCGACGCGCGTGATATCTACCCGATTGTAAAAATGGCACTCAGCGATTTTGCCCATAAAAAATATGATAAGATTTTAGTTGCTTATACTGATTTCGTAAATCCGGCGAAACAGATTCCTCGCGTTAAGCAATTGGTGCCAGTTGAGGTTGAATCTACCGATCAGTATTTAGGAATTGTCGGACAAGATCCGAATGTTGGGCTGACCCCGGAAATGCTAAGTGAAAAAGTAAAAAAACATTTAAGCACGGAAGACTATAGTTATGAATATACTTTTGAGCCAAGCCCGCGTGAAGTTTTAGATAAAATGATTCCTCGTTTAGTAGAAATTCAGTTATACCAAGCATTTCTTGAAGCCAACGCTTCTGAGCATAGCGCCAGCATGACCGCGATGCATCAGGCGACTGAGGCGGCGAGTGACATGATTAGTGAATTAACCTTATTTTATAATAAAGCGCGCCAGGCGGGAATTACTGCGGAAATTGCAGAAATTAGCGCCGGAGCAAACGCCTTAGCTGAATAAAAAATAAAAATAATTTGAATAATATGAGTGAGACTAAGAAAAATCACGGGGTCATCAAACAGGTTATCGGCGTTGTCGTCGATGTCCATTTTGAAAATATATTACCCGAAATTTATAACGCTTTGGAAATTGATTTAAATGGTAAAAAGCTAACGCTCGAAACCGAACAACACATTGGTTCAAATATTGTCCGTTGCGTTGCCATGGGCTCGACCGATGGTTTAAAAAGAGGAGATCTAGTTATTGATACCGGAGCAGCTATCTCAGTCCCAGTTGGGAAAGAAACTCTCGGCCGCATTTTTAATGTTTTGGGTGAAGTTGTTGATGGTGGCGAGGAAGTTAAAACAGAAAAAAAATATCCAATTCATCGTCCCGCGCCAAGCTTTATGGATCAATCAAACAGCACAGAAATTTTAGAAACGGGTATTAAGGTTATTGATCTTATTTGTCCGATTGTAAAAGGAGGTAAAGTAGGCATGTTTGGTGGAGCTGGTGTTGGTAAAACTGTTATTATTCAAGAGTTAATTCATAATATCGCTTCTGAACATGGTGGTTATTCTGTTTTTGCTGGTGTTGGTGAACGTACTCGTGAAGGAAATGATTTATATAATGAATTTAAAGAGAGTGGCGTTATTGATAAGGTTTCAATGGTCTTCGGTCAAATGAATGAGCCACCTGGCTCACGCGCTCGTGTCGCTTTATCCGGTCTTTCAATCGCCGAATATTTCCGCGATGAAAACAACCAAGATGTTTTATTCTTCGTTGATAATATTTTTCGCTTTACTCAAGCTGGCTCTGAAGTATCTGCTCTGCTCGGACGTATGCCTTCAGCGGTGGGTTATCAACCGACATTGGCTTCAGAAATGGGCGAGCTTCAAGAACGTATTACTTCAACCAAGAATGGTTCAATTACTTCTATTCAAGCGGTTTATGTTCCAGCCGATGATTTGACTGATCCAGCACCAGCGACAACTTTCGCGCATTTAGATTCCACGGTTGTATTATCCCGTTCTTTATCTGAACTTGGTATTTATCCAGCAGTTGACCCACTTGATTCATCTTCTGTTATTTTAGATCCAAAAATTGTTGGCACAGAACATTATGAAGTTGCGCGCGGTGTCCAAAAAATTCTTCAACGTTATAAAGAACTTCAAGATATTATCGCTATTTTAGGTATGGAAGAATTATCAGTTGAAGATAAGATTATTGTTGCGCGCGCTCGTAAGATTCAGAAATTTTTATCACAGCCCTTCTTCGTTGCGGAAACCTTTACTGGCCGATCAGGAAAATATGTTAAGCTGGCCGATACCGTTCGCGGTTTTAAGGAAATTCTTAACGGTCTCCATGATGATAAATCAGAAGATAGTTTTTACATGAGAGGTGGAATCGAAGAAATTAACGAACAATAATTTAGAAATTTGAAATAATTTATGTCACAAAAGACAATAAAATTTGAAATTGTTACTCCGGAGCGGGTTGTTTTACGACAAGAAGCTCTTCAAGTAACGGTCCCGACAACTAGCGGCGAGATCACGATACTACCTGATCATATTCCTTTGATTTCGATTTTGCGCCCTGGCGTGCTTGAGCTGAAACGCATTGATAATGTTGTTGAAGTTATGTCGGTTTCAGGAGGTTTTATTGAGGTCTTAAAAGATAAGATTGTTGTTTTGGCTGATTCCGCTGAGCGCGCTGAAGAACTCGATGAAGAGAGAATCAAGGATGCCCAGAAACGCGCTGAAGAATTGAAGAAGAGCGCTAAGGCGGCTGATGATATGGAATTTGCCGATATTTCTGCAAGACTAGAAAAAGAATTAGCCAGAATGCATGCCGTTAATCGCTGGCGCCGACTTAAGAATATTGATACTAATAAATAATCATGAATATAGTTCGTTGTAAAAAATAATATGTCTAACAATTTTGAGAATATGAACATGAATATGCAAACAAACACCCCGGAAAATCATGATCAGCATCAAGAATTATTTGATGACGCCTGGAAAAAATCAAGTGAGAATTTTCTCATTAAAAGTTTGAATGACGGCAAAACTCTTGATGAAATATTTGCCGATCTGCCTGGCTTTAAAGAGGCCTTTAGCGCTGAGAGTTTATTAAATAATCCTGATTGTTGCTTTGAATGCTCTGATGGGCGCGTTGTCACAAGTGGCGTTAAGGTTGCGATTGCCGGCGAAGGTATTCTTCTCGGTGACGCTGACCGTCAAATTCTTATTGATGTTCTTAAGGGGAAGAATATTCCTATCACTGGACACGAGGGCTGTGGTGCGGCCGGGATGGCTCACCCTGGGCCCGATAGCGATAAATATGGTTATGCAGGTGCGGAAAAATTAGCGTCTGATACGGGGAATAATTATAAAGAGGTTTATCACGAATCTTTTCGCAGTAGCGTCCATGACGAACGCTCATTAGTGCTTGACGGTACACTTCGCTTTAATTGTGCAGCCTGGACAGAGTTTCCTCCTCAATTTATTGCTTCTTCCGCCGGTTTAGGCTTAAGTGATGCTTATATCGAAACTGAAGCTAAGGCTTTAACGGGGATTGCACTTGGTGATCATGGTCTTGGCGAACGTTTTTCAGCCGAAAATCCTTTTTACATTATTATCTCCGCGAAAGATCAGACTCAACTTGATAGTTTAACTGCTATCAGTGAATCGGCAGTTAAGGACTTCGGTAATAGAGTTTTGGTTACTGGTTTTATTGCTCCGGAAGCTAAGTAAATTTTAAAACAAAAAATAAAAGGCCATTACTAAGATGGTCTTTTTTATTTACTTTATTAATTTCTAGATAAAAAGAATGAAGAATATTAGCGCACCAAGAATAACGCGGTACCAACCGAAAGCCGAAAAATTATTCTTTTGAATATATTTCATGAAGAATTTTACACCGATAATTGCCGTGATAAACGAGGCAATAAAACCAATGAGCCAGATTAATAAGTCATGAGAACCGAGTCCCATGAGGGCGTCGCGACTTTTGAGAAGGTCTAGTCCTGTTGCGGCCAGCATTGTTGGAATAGCTAATAGAAAAGAAAATTCAACAATATTTTTTCGGTTTACGCCCAAACTTAAGCCACCGATAATTGTGGCCGCGGCGCGTGATACTCCTGGAACGATGGCGAGCGCCTGAAAGACGCCAATAATGGCCGCCTGTTTATAGGAAATTTTTATTTCATTGTTTCCAGCCTCAGCGCCGAAATTAGCTAGTTCTTTCCTGCTCGTTTTTTTAGAATAATATTTTTCAAAAATAATTAAAATTATACCGCCCAGAAGCAGGGCACTGGCGATAATGTGGTTATTGTTCATTAAATAGCTTTTAACTATTTTATAAAATAATAAACCGATTATGGCCGTCGGTATAAATGCGGTTACGAGTTTGCCAATTAAGCTCCAACTGGACCAGATTTTTTTCCAATAAAGAATAACAATAGCCAGAATAGCACCAAGTTGAATGGATATTTCAAATGTTTTGAGAAATTCGGTTTGTGGAATTTTAAGCCATTCGGCCGCGATAATCATATGCGCCGTAGAGGAAATCGGTAAAAATTCGGTGAGACCTTCGATTACTCCTAAAATTAAAGCATGTAAAATTGTCATAGTATCAGCGGTTATCTCCTGAGCCGTTAATTAAATTACGGCTTAAACGTGACTTAGTTTTGTCTAAATTTGTTTGGGCAACGTCGTCGAAGTCTATTTTAAGTTCCTCGGCTAGCTGAGATAAATACCAGAGAACATCGCCCATCTCTTTCTTAATTTCCTCACGGTCGATATTATCAATCTGCTTATTTTTATCTCGCCAGATTTTTTTGATTTTTTCGGCTACTTCTCCAGCCTCACCCATAAGACCAAGGGCAGTATAAATAAAAACCAGGTCTTTATCCGGAAAACGGGCCGTCTCGCTCGCTTTTATTTGATATTCGCGAAATGTCATATTGTTATCATTATGACTATATTTTATCTTAGTTTGAGGAATAAATAAACCCACTTCAAGTCTACTCATTTTTTTGCTATAATAAGGTTAGTAATTTATCTAAAATATATTTATGATAACTAAAAAAGGATCTAAAGTGCTCAAGAAAAAACCGATCGTTGTCGCCGTCTCTGGTTTTTTTAATCCGCTTCATGTTGGGCATCTCGAAATGATTGAAAAGGCGAAAAAACTAGGCGATAAACTCGTCGTAATTATTAATAATGATAAACAGGTTAAGCTTAAGGGTCGAGTTCCTTTTATGTCCGAAAAAGACCGCATGAAAATAGTTAGTGCTTTGCGCGATGTTGATCAAGTATTTTTAGCGATTGATGATTATAAATTAGAAAATGGTGAAATACCGGTAATTAAGTCTTTAGCTAAATTAAAACCGAATATCTTTGCCAACGGTGGCGATCGCCATAATATTAGTAATGTTCCAGAATATCCTATTTGCCAAAAATATGGGATTAAGATGGTTGATGGCCTGGGTAAAAAGATTCGCGCTAGTTCGGAAATGATTAAACGCGCGGCTAGTACAAAAATCGAAGAGATGAAGAAAAAAAAATAGCTATGCGAAAAATTACCAAATATTTCTTAATTATCGTCGCAACTTTTTTAGCAACCTTCTTGGTTATCAGTCTTTTTTACATTCGCTTGGCTTATCGCTCTTTCCTCGCGAATGAGCATGATTTTCCGCCAGCAATCGCACGTTTTTTTGAAAAAATAACTAATCAGCCGTCCACACCGGCCATAGTTTTAAAACCGGAGTATACTATCAAAATTCTTGAAGGATGGGCTAGCCGCGATATAAGCCAATATTTTGAACAATCAGGTCGCATGCATGCCGATGATTTTTTAAAAGTCGCCGGTTTTCCCCAAATGGATTATCGTCGTAATAAAAGTCTAACCGCTCCTCAAGATTTCTCCACGCAGTATTCCTTTTTGGCCGATAAGCCCAAATATTATGGTCTGGAGGGTTATTTGTTCCCAGATACGTATCGTGTTTATGCTAGTTCAACAGTTACCGATATTATTGAAAAAATGTTAGACAATTTTAATGAAAAATTAACACCAAAAATGCGCGCTGATATTAAGGTGTCGGGCAAAACTATATACGAAATAATTACGCTTGCTTCAATTATTGAGAAAGAGGCACCGATAAATTATCAAACAAATAATAATCGCGATGCGCGAATAATCGCCGGAGTTTTTTATAATCGTCTAGAGATTGGTCAAGGTTTACAATCGGACGCAACCCTTTCCTATGTCTATGGCGATAATAAGCCAGCCCATAGTGGCGAGGAGTTAAATAATAGCTCACCATACAATACTTATAAATATCGCGGACTGCCGCCGGGACCAATTTGTAACCCTGGGATTTTAGCTATTGAAGCCGCGATATATCCGATTAAAACAGACTATAATTATTTTTTAACGACAAATAATGGAGAGGTTATTTATGCGCGAACATACGAAGAGCATTTGCAGAATAAATATAAATATTTAAAATAAGAAATTATATGTTTGAGAGTCGAGAGACAATCATACCATCAGGGGTGGCGCCTCAAAATTTAAATAGCGACCAAGGTAATGGGTCGCCCCTAAAGAAGATAATAATAATTGGAGGTCTTATTTTACTCCTGCTTATTTTGGTTGCCGGCGCTTTGTTTGTGCTTAGTAAATTTTTAATAAAGAAATATAACCCCAATATTCTGCCTACCGAAGAAACACCAGCCACTAGCACGCAAAATATTTTACCGAATTTAAATTTACCGGCAACCGCAACTTCGACAATCGCCACAACGACTTTCTCAAATATAGCAGTAGAATATTTATCTTTTGCAGATTTTTATAAGTTACCCGAAGGCAAAATTGATATTAAATTAAATGATTACAGTCTTCCTTTAAATATCAAGATCGATGTTTTAAATTATTATGATTTATCTCGAAAGTTGAGTTTAGATCCGGTTTTGAATGATTTAAATACGAATGGATTTGCTGAGATTGACAATCCTTGGGTCAAAGAAGTCACTGATTTTTATTCTATTTATTCTACTTTAGAAAAAAAACAAATTCCTTTTTTAATTACTTCTGATTTTATCCTTTATTATCATCAGACTGTGCTTAAAAAAATATTTAAAGATATCGAAGAGAATATTTTTTATGATAACCTCTGGAGTATTAATAAGGACTTGTATAATTCCGCCAAAAATCGCTATGAAGCGCGACTGTCGGCGATAGGTAATGTTAACGATTCTATTCTCGAGGGCGAACGACTCGAGGCTGCCTTCTTTGCAGTTGCCCTCGAACTTCTTAAGCCAGCCGATAATCAAGTAGCGCCAAAAGGAACTCTAGATGATAAAAATAAATTTGTTACAACTGAAACCGAGCGCTTTTACTTTGTCACGCCACCGTATCTGCGCGATGACGTGCTTAAAGAAGTTAAGTTAATTAGAGACAGCAAGGAAAAAGTAAAGTCGCCGGTTATGCTTTATACTCGAGACTACGCGGATTTCGTCGTGCCGGCTGATTATCGCAGCAATGCGCGATTAAATAATTTTTACTTAACTACTAAATGGCTTAATTCTGTTTTTCCCTTAAATTATCGCGATAAAAATTGTCCTAATTGTTTGCTTGATCGCGAAGATTGGCGTTTAGCGATGATTGCGGCGAGTTTTATATCGAGTGATTTTTCCGATTTGCCTGAATTAAAAAATAAATGGGCCCGTATTTATAAGGTCATATCCTATTTTAATCCGCTTCGCGAGGATTTGAATTATGTTTATTATCGCGATGCTTTAAAGTCTGTTTTTGGTGAGGCTTATAAAATTGATGAACTATTTGACGATAAAAATCCGGAAGCGAAAAACAATATGGTAAAATTACAAGCCAAATTGAATTCTTTGGAGTTCTCGCCATTTCTCGGAGCAATTGATAAAAAAAATCCAGATACAAATTATCGTCTTGGCTTTAAAATGCTAGTTGAAACCTACTTACCAAATGATTATATCTTTACCCATTTAACTTATCCGGTTGTTGATTCCTTTTTGGGAACCAGCACAAAAGCGAATAATATAACTGCATGTTATGTTAAGAGTGCCAGTCGTCGTTGTAATGGTATTGCGCTTGATGCCGTTAATGTTGTTTACCCAATCGCTCATAACGATTACTTTACAGAAAATAGTTCTTATCTTAATTATGATAAAGAAATCATAAACTTAAGAACAAAATTTAATGAAGACGCTGTCTGGCATACGACAAATTATTGGGCGAGTCTATCGTCAATTTCTGCATATTTAAATACCCCGAGTGTTAATTTGCCTTTATTTAGTCAAACATTAGCTTGGCACGATCGAACTTTAACAACAGCGGTTAGTGCCTGGGTAAATATGCAATTGCCTTTGGAAAAATTTTCTGTAAACCAATTATTTAAAGGTCAGGGATTCAATAATTTTTCCCGCTTTAATGATAACTCCTATGTTGAACCTAACCTAGCCTTGATTGATGAGCTTTTAGCAACTAATCTTATGATGCAAAAAATGTTTACAGCGCTCCAGGTTAATCAAGAAGTAGTGGCTGTGCCGAATGCTCTTATCTTGGCTAATGAAAATCTAACGGCTCTTAGAACGGTTGTCGTTAAGGAATTAACCGGGCTTCCCCTTGAGGCGGAAGATAACGAAATTATCACAAATTTTGCTAAGCAATTAACTATTAATGAACCAATTAATGCGAAGAAAATTTTAACTCTTAAAACTCCGGGACTAAAAAACGGCTTGAAGGAAGACGTCAGCCGTTTGAAATTAATGATTCTTATTCATCGGGAAGGCGATGACAAAGTTTTTTCAGTAGGACCAGTCTGGGATTATTCTGAGAGTCGATAATTTATTTTACTCCGAATATTTAAGGTAGATATTTAAAAATATAGACTTCATCATTAATCTTTTCCAGACTATCGGCGCTAAGCTTAGCTGCACTTATAACGCGGGCGCTTTGAAACCAGTATTTATTGACGATTAAATATGATTCTTTAACCCCAGCTAGAGCCCTGGCATTTGCCATGGTTTCGCGACTGGGGTTTTTGTATACCATATCTAAATAATATTGGTATAGATCGCCGCCCGTTGGAATTGGATAGAAATAAAGTAGACCTTTCTCAGTTTGATAGTAATGATCAAAGCCTAATTCTTTAAGCGCCGCCACGCTGACCTGCTGATTGGCAAGAACTATATACGGTCCCTTTGCGGTACTCTCAATCAATTTAACGGCGGCGATATCATTAACTCCAGTGCTATAGCCGCGGGAATTAAAATATTTATCAAAACGGGGATAGGAAATATATAAACTACTTGAAATTAGAGCGAGGCCTATAGTTAGCCAGATTATTTTGACGGCTATTATTTGCGCAAGATTTTTTGTTATGAGGTGCTGGACACTGGAAATAATAAGAGGCAAGAAGAAAATAGTGATAAGAACGAGCAGGCGAGAGGCGAAATTTGTTTGTTCGTAATTTATTAAATCCGTAAATAATATTTGGCTTGAAATAAGATAGGCACAGACAAGGGCAGAGTTGATGAATAAGATATTTTTAAATTCGGGGCGATCAATATGCCGCGCAAAGAGAATAAGGCTAACAATAATTAATAATATTAACCAAAGATTATAATTGAAGCTAAAAAAATAGACAAAATTTAAAAGCCAATCTTCTTGTCCGGAAACATTAAGAGTAGAGAAGAGATTTTGTATCGGATTAATTATGAAGCTTAGATTCCAACCGATTTTTTTTAAATCGCTACCGCCGGAAATAAAAAGAGCGAGCGGTAAAACAAGTGCACTGGCTAGCCAAAGCATAGCCTTTAGAGATTTATAAGTTTTCACTTTAAGTTCGGGGGCTTTTTTATTGAGCCATAAAATAAGACACCAAGATAAGGCGGGAATTCCGGTTAAAGGATGAATGGCGAGAGTAGCGAGTGCTAGGAGGAGTGACCAAAGAGGATTTTTTCTGGTGATGCCATAAACAATCGTCAGGATGAGAAAAAGATAACTGAGATTTTGTGGGGTTGTGGCAATAAAAGGAGAAAATGTTATAGCTAATAAAAATAGTGCTGTTAAAAAACGACTGTTTGCGAATTCATTTTTTATGGTAAGGCGATATATAGCCAGCGGTAAAAAAATAGCAGCGAGAACAGGCACAAGAAATTTATTGAGGAGGTAAATAGATAAGCCGCTTAATTTATGAAGAATAACAATAAGACCATACTCACCGAGGTAATAGAAAGGTTTCGGAGTTACTAATCCTTTTTTATCAATTAGTTCCATGGTCGCTTGGTGGATAAAGGGATCAAAGCCATAGCCGATTTTGTAAATAATTGCAGCCACGCTGAAGCTTAAAAGATAGTGGGCGCTTAGCGCTACTAATTTGCTTGTCGCGGATAATTGTTTTTGAAGCAGAATAGCAACAAGAATTAAGGAGCTAAGCGTATAGCTAATAAAGAAGATGCTGTTTGTGACCTGCCAAGGCGAAATAAGGGCACGATCACTTTGATTAGAGTATAAAAGATAAATATTTAGCAAAAAACACAGAAAATAGACAAAAAAGGGCCAATATTTCAGATATCTTTTCTTAGAAATATTTTCTTTAATATTAGCTATATTTATTGTATTGGCCAGGGGCAGGAAGAGAGACTTTTTGAGAACGAAAAAACTACCTATAACAAGGGCGAGAATAAGAGCGATAGAGCCAAAATTAAGGGCGTAGAGGTAGTAAATTCCGGCGCTAAATATTATTGTGAGCGAGATTAGGGCTAGAGCATAATCAGGCAAATTTAGGCCATTTTTAGTGATATTTCTTTGTTCTTCCATATTATCTTCATAATAGCAAATTCTTGCTAAAATAGGCAATTTTAGGTAACATTTAGATAATGAAAATCCAATGGCAAAAAATATCAAACCTGCTCATCGTCAGTCTCTTGGCGCTGATTTTTTTTATTGCAACTGCTAGTTTCAACTTATTGACGCAGGATAAAAACTATACAAAATGGACATCCCCCGATGAGACGGCTAATTATTTTTTTAGTAAGCGCTATAGTGAAACTGGGGAATTAGGATATTTTGATTCGGCCGCCGTTATCGGCGATAATTTGGTCATGCCACGGAGTTTGCGAAGCGATTCCGGATGGGTCAAGCCAGTTAGTTTCTTAGGTATTATTTTAAGCTATGGGACGATAGGCTCATTACTCGGCGTAGGAATAATTCCGTTTCTAACGCCTCTATTTGCCGCTATCGGTATAATTATCTTCTATTTACTGGTTAGCTATATATTTAAAAATGAAAGAATCGCTTTAATTTCCGCTTTTTTACTAGCTGTTTTTCCCGTATATATTTATTATACGGTACGCAGCATGTTCCATAACATTTTATTTGTTGTTTATTTGCTTATTGCCGCCTATCTTTTCGCTCTCGCCCTCGGCTCAAAAAATAAAGTAAATATTTGGGAGAATATTAAGACAAAATTTTTTTCTTTTCATTTTGATAAAACTAGATTTTGGCAAATTATCGCCGCCGCCTTTGCTGGAATCTTTGCCGGGCTCGCAATTATTACTAGAACTTCAGAATTGCTTTGGCTCGCACCCGCCTTCGGAATTATTTGGCTTTTTTATGCGCGCCGTCTTGGACTAATAAAATTAATTATTTTTTGTGCCGGTATTTTTCTCGCTTTACTTCCGGTTGCTTACTGGAATAATATTTTATATCAAAATTCTTTTCGCGGTGGATACAATGAGATGAATAGATCGCTCGAAGAATTATCCATGGCGAGCGGTGACGTTGTTCGCTCGACTTTTCAAGGGCAAATAGAAAAATATAGTGAGTATTTTACAACCGTAACCCATAATATTTTTTATTTTGGTTTTAATTCTGCGCAATCGATTAGTATGTTCCGTCACTATGTACTGGAAATGTTTCCTGTTCTTGTTTTTGTCGCTGCAATTGGTGTTCTGCTTTTGCTCGTTCAGAATATTCGCCATTTTCAAAAGAAATATTTAGTTTATATTCTAGTTTGGGGATTATTGGGAGTAATTCTGGTTTTCTATTATGGGTCTTGGCGCTTCAATGATAATCCAGACGCGACTCACTTCACAATCGGAAATTCCTATACGCGCTATTGGTTGCCAATTTATCTAATGCTTCTGCCGTTTGTATCCTTTGCGATAGTTCGGATTTCGCGAGCTGCTCTTTTAATTGGCACCAAGACACCAGCGCGAGTTAGGAAGATATTGGCAGCTGGTTTGCAGGCATTAGCCGTTATATTTATTGGGTTCATCGGTATTAGCTTTGTGCTCTATGGCTCTGAAGAAGGCTTAGCTTATCTTTATTATAATAATCTGGCTGAGCGAGCAAACGCTGAACAAGTTTTTTCTTTGACGGCTCCTGGCGGAATTATTATTACCCAATATTATGATAAATTCTTTTTCCCCGAACGCCGAATAATCATGGGCAAATTACCTAACGATGAAATTTTAACGGCAGTCGAGAAATTAACTAAGTATTATCCGGTATATTATTATAATTTCTTTTTGAATGATAAAGATGTTGCTTATTTAAATGAACGTAAATTTAGTCCTTATCATGTCGAGATGAAGTTAATAAAAAAAATTAATGCTAAATTTGGTTTATATCAAATAAGCGCTAGTGTGCAGGGCGCAAATAAAATAAATGAAGAAAATAAATAAAACATATCATATTATAACAATAGGTTGCCAGATGAATGTCGTTGATAGCGAACGTCTGGCCGCTTTTTTGGAAGACAAGGATTATCGTTTCGAAAAGGATCTTAAAAAAGCGGGAGTAGTTGTTATTAATACTTGTGGTATAAGGCAGATGGCTGAAGACCGGGCTTATGGTTTAGTTAATACAATTAAAAAAAATAACCCGGCTGTTAAAATAGTGCTTTCCGGATGTTTGAGTAAACGTGCGGACGTTAAAAAACGCTTAAAGGGAAAAGCTGATATTTTTATACCGATTAATGAGATGCTTCAGTTGCCGGAACTTCTCGGCGGCAAGGACTTTGTCCCCGAGTTTAGTTTAGATGAAGTTCGTTTAAAGCAGGGCGAGAAATATTTAAATATTTTACCGAAATTGACTAAAACTTTTTCGGCCTACGTCCCGATCGGCAATGGCTGCAATAACTTTTGTTCTTATTGTGTTGTTCCTTATGCGCGCGGGCGTGAAGTTTATCGTCCAGCTAAGGAAGTAATTGCCGAAGTTAAAAGTCTAATTGCGCGCGGCTACAAAGAAGTCATGCTGATCGCTCAAAACGTTAATAGTTATCATGATAAGAATTATGACTTTCCGAAATTGCTCGACACTATCGCCAAAATTCCCGGAGAATTTTGGCTTCGCTTCTCTTCGAGTCACCCTAAAGATATGAGTGATGCCTTAATCAAAGTTCTTGGCTCAACGGATAAAATTTGTTCACATCTGCATCTAGCTGTTCAGTCGGGTGATGATGAAATTCTAAAAGCGATGAATCGTAAATATACGGTAAAACATTATGAAAATTTAATCGCTAAAGTAAGACAGGCTAAAACGGGTATCGCGATTACAACCGATGTTATCGTCGGCTTTCCCGGAGAAACAAAAAAACAATTTGAAAATACTGCCAAACTTTTTCGAAAAATTAAATATGATTTAGCTTATATCTCTCAGTATAGTCCGCGCCCCGGAACAGTATCGGCAAAGATGGATGATAATGTGTCCAGGATTGAGAAAAAGAGAAGAGAACAAATTCTTGATACTATTTTAAAGAAGACTGCGCTTGCGCATAATAAGAAATATATTGGTCAAGATATTACGGTGCTTCTTGAGGGAATTAATAAGCGTGGAAAATACTACGGGAAGATGAGTACATATCAAACGGTTTTAGTTAGAGCGCCCAAAAAAGTTAATCAGAAATTAATTGGTACTTTTGTAAAAGTAAAAATTGCTGAAATTTTACCATTTGCCTTGGAAGGGGATTTAATCAAATAAAAAAAGTCCGCTCAGCATATTGCCTTCGCGGACCCCTTCGAATAAGGTCATCAGTCGATCTTAACTTACTTCTGTTTTTTCGGTTACGATGTTTGACCATTAATCCTGGAATGACCTAACACTTTTTCGCCTTTGCGCATTGTGTTTAAACCGCCGGTAGCCGGATTGGCATTTTTTTTCGAGTTCATTACGAACCCGGGTGGGAACTGATGTTTCACTTGGTCTCCTTTCTTTAAAGGGTTAATAATTAATTGAGAGTTCTCCCGATTTTTTTACGCCTTTGCGTCTATTTTACGAAAGAACTATGATACTTATATTATATACTAATGTTTTTAGCCATGTCTAGTAAAAAGAGTAAAATTAATATTAACCCCCTTAAGCCAAAAGTCTTGGTGATTTTAGGTACGACCTCGGCCGGTAAGACTGGTTTGGCCGTTAAATTAGCCGCTGGCCTCAACGCGGAGATAATTAGCGCTGATAGCCGCCAGGTGTATAAGGGCATGGATATCGGCACGGGGAAAGATTTGGCAGAGTATAAAGTTAATGGCAAAAAAATTAAATATCATTTGATTGACGTTGTTAGTCCTAAGCAGAAATTTGATTTAGCTAAATATCAGAAATTAGCTTTTAAAGCGATTGAGGATGTTTTGTCACGCGGAAAATTACCGATTATTGTTGGCGGATCCGGACTTTATCTGCAAGCGCTCGTTGATAATTATAAATTAACGAGTGCTGAGCCTGATTTAAAGAAAAGGGCACAGCTTGAAGAATCAAGTTTAGAGGAATTATATAAAAAACTTGAAAAAGAAAAACCAGAATTTGCAGCGCGACTAAATAATAGCGATAGAAATAATAAACGACGCCTGGTTCGGTACTTAGAAATACTTGAGACGCCGGGCGAAGAAGGAAATAAGAAAGGAGAATCTAAATATGATTTTTTAGTGATCGGTTTAAATTGTCTGGATGATATTTTAAAAATGAGAATCTTGAAGCGTTTAAATGATCGTTTAGAAGAAGGACTTGTCGAAGAAGTAAAAGGCTTGCATCGTGATGGAGTTTCTTTTGAACGTTTAATCGGCTTTGGTTTAGAATATAAATTTGTCAGTAATTATATTCAAGAAAAATTTGAGTACGAAGAAATGATTACTAAGCTTAATACCGCCCTCTATCGATTTGCTAAGCGCCAAAAAACTTGGTTTCGTCGCTGGGAGAAGCAGGGGCAGAAAATTGAATGGCTAAAAGATTTGTCTGAGGCAAAAAAAGTAGTTGCTAAGTGGTTGAAATAAATATTAGTAAGCGAAATACAAAAAAGCCCTCAACGGGCTTTTTTATTATACTTTTGCGATTATTTATTTTAATAATTTCTCTAAAATTTCTTTCGCGATTTTTGGGTTAGCCTTGCCATGCGTTTCGGCCATAACTTGGCCAACGAAAAATTGCATTAAGCTAGCTTTTCCGCCTAGGTAGGCGCTAGTCTGTTCAGGGTTTCTCGCGATGACATTTTTAACGGCTGTTTTAATTTCATCTGTATTATCCATTTGTTGAAGGCCCATTAATTTCATGATGTCAGTCGGGTCGCCGCCGTTATTATACATTTCTTCAAGAATCCTTTGACCAGCTGAAGAGTTAATTTTATCTTGGTAGATAAGGCTGATTAATTCGGCAAAATTTTCGGCTGTTAGTTTAAGATCGCAAATTTTTTTATTATCTGTTTTAAGATGTTTTAAGAGTTCGCTCGTAATCCAATTGCCGGCAGTTTTGGCGAGGCGCTTTTCTTGGCGATCTTCGTCGTCACCATTCGCTTCAATCCAGGCATCGAGTTCAGAAATAACATGCTCGGTCCAATCGGCTAACTTTTTATCAGCAATTAAGGTTTCGGCAATATCCGCGCTAAAATTATATTCTCTAATAAATCTTTCTTTTTTAGCGGCCGGCAATTCTGGAAGCGCAGTTTGTAGTTTCTCTAACCACTCCTCGCCAATTTTTAATGGCGGAATATCGGGCTCAGGGAAGTAGCGGTAATCGGCGGATGTTTCTTTAACTCTCTGGCTAACTGTCATTGATTTATTTTCATCCCAACCTCTAGTCTCGGCAATTATTTCCTCGCCCTTATCGAGCGCCGCCATTTGGCGTTCAATTTCAAAATTGATTGATTTTTCGACAGCGCGGAAAGAGTTAATATTTTTAACTTCGACTTTATTATTTAATTTATATCTCTTCAATGGTTTAATTAGTCCATCTTTATATTCCCATTTGCCATTAGCCTGAACGCTGATATTTGCTTCACAGCGCATTTCGCCTTTTTCCATATCAGCATTACTAATATCTAAATAGCGTAGTATTTGCTGATAGGCTTGGCAGAATTTTTTTGCTTCGGCCGCATCTTTAATCACCGGCTCGGTAACAAGTTCCATAAGCGGTGTGCCGGCCCGATTGAAATCTAAGAGGGTATAGCCTTTGTCTTTGAAGTGAGTTGATTTTCCCGTGTCTTCTTCAAGATGAATTCTAGTAATCTCAATTTTTCGTTCATCAATATCTAAATACCCATCGTAGCATAAAGGAAGGTCGTATTGAGATATTTGATAACCCTTCGGTAGATCGGGGTAGAAATAATTTTTGCGATCAAATTTAGAAACGCGATTTATTTTACAGTGGAGAGCTAAGCCAGTCATGAGTGTCCAATTAATTGCTTCTTGATTTGGCACGGGTAAAGTTCCGGGGTGGCCAAGGCAAATCGGGCAGACTGTGGTATTGGGCTCCTTGTCGCCTGAATCATTATTGCAAGCGCAAAACATTTTGCTCTTTGTTTTTAATTCGGCGTGGATTTCCAGACCGATAATGACGTCGTATTTCATATAATTAAAATTTTCCCGTACTCCCGAAACCGCCCGCGGCGCGAGTTGTTTCGTCGTCGATAGATTCTTCGCTAATAGCTAAGTCGCTTACAGACTGAATTAATATTTGAGCTATTTTTTGACCAGGAACAATATTAAAAAGCTCTTCGCTTAAATTTTTAATAATTACTTTAATCTCTCCACGGTAGCCAGAGTCGATTACGCCGCCCATCGTTTTAATTCCGCCGAAGGCCACTCCGCTCTTATCCCAGATTAAACCAACATAGCTCTCGGGTATAGCCATTCTGATGCCGGTTGAAACGAGTGCTTGAGCGTAAGGAGGAATTGAATAATAATCATTGGCATATAAATCATAACCAGCGTCGCCTAGATGTGCTTTAATCGGCAATTTAGCACTCTCGCTTATTTTTTCAATGCGAAGAATATTTTTAGCGCTGTGAATTATATTTTCTTGGACAGGGATTAGGATTGGAGCTTCTTGTATTGGCTCCGCTTTAAAGTCAGGTGTCGTATTGGCAACCGTAATATCAGTTTTGCCGTTATCAGTAATAATATCCCCGATAGCTTGGAAGCCGGAGTAATTATAAGTTTCTTTCGGTCGGCTGATTTCTTTAGGAGTAATTTCTTTTGGCCCCTCAAGCAGATCGCAAACCGTGTCCCAAATTTCTTGATGAATTTCTTCAATCGCTAAATTGGCATTAATTTTCCACCAACCATATTCTTCGCGTAATTTTAAATGAGCCCAGCGGACTTTCGTCATTAAGTCTTCGTCGTTTTCATGTTTATGATTATTTTCGATTGCCTGACGGAAACGTTCGCCGTCAAACAGAAAAACTAAATCCTCATCAATTAAATGTGAATTTATTTTTTTTAAGTACCGCTCTTCAACACCAGCGCCAAGACCCCAGGCGATGCCCGTGCCTTTATAATCTTCGGCAACGACATTAATACCCGCTTTAAGTTTGGCGATTAACTCATCTTGAAATTGAGTGCGGTTTAAGGCCTGAATAGTCTGGGCTTCGCGCGGGCTTAAGTTAAAAGGATTCCCAGATCTTAAATAATCGTTAAGAATTTCGCCGGATGGTAAGAGAGAATAAATAGCATACTTTAAGTATTCCGCTTGATAACCGTTGGCCTTTAGCCTCTCAACTAATAATTTAGCCTGCGTACTTTTGCCGAGGTTGTTTATTCCGTAGAAGACGATTAATTTTCCGGGATACTTATTCATACTATTTTTCTAATTCAATAATAATTTTTTCGATTTGATTATAGAGGCTTTCTAGATTTCCATTATTATCAAGCTTATAATCCGCGGTGGACATGACTTTCGCGATATCAAGCTCAGCTTCTTTTTGGCCATCAGCTAAAAATTGTTCGTAAGTTTTTGAGGCGTCGTCGGCATTTTCTCGTCGATTTATTAAACGTTCATATCGCGTTTTCGCTTCAACTTCAATACTTAATAGAACGAAGCCAGACAAAAGTTTTAGATGGACTATATCAGCTTCTCGGCGTATACCATCTATAACAATTATTTCGTGAGGATCATTCTTAACGTCTTCGGCTACTATCTTTGCGAATAAATCTTCGCCGAAATTTTGACGCAGAAGAGTCGAAAGATTCTGAAGGTTTTCACGAACGATTGGCAGATATAAGCGGCCCAAAACATCACGGAGAATTGTTGAAAAACGATGACAACTCGCGCCGTAGTTATCCTCTAAATATTTTTTTGTGACATCTTTACCGCTGGCAACTTCTCCGGCGAGTGCGATGATGGTTTTTTTCATAGGATTATTTGGCGGTGATATCAGCGAGACCGCGGCGGACATCCCAATCGTCTTTATCTAGGTCAGAATATAATTTTAAATTAGGAAACATCTCTAGAACCGCTTTATGCATTTTATGTGCGACTTGGCGGAGAGTCGGATGCACCATGCGTCCGGAGCGAAGTTCAATTACATAGAAGGCAGCGGGAAGCGGGTAAGTTGTTTGGCAAGCGACATTAAATCCCATCGCAATATAATATTGTTTTATTTCTGGAGTCGTATTAAGAGATTTAATTTTTTCGACTTGGCTTAAAATAAGAGCATCTGCTTCTAGCCTTAAATCTTCTGGCAATTGTTCAGGATACCAAGAATTAAAACCGAGCGATGTTGTTAGAAGCGGCATGCGGCAAACACCGTTGCGGTGGCGCTGTATATCGCGGAAAGAGCCAAAGTCTAAAAGAAAATTAAAGGTAAAAGTTCCGAGGTCGGCGAGAAAATTTGGCAAGCTAGTTTTAAGCGGGCGTGTATCAATCATTTCTTGATACTTGGCTAATTCCGAAGCTTTAATAGTTGAAGTCGCAGAAAAGTCGATTGGGTTCTCTGGAGCAAAATAGCTAGCCTCCTTAACAGTTTTCGCTCGGTATTTTTCTTGAGCCTCATCAAGTGAATGAGAAAAACTATGAGAGTATTTATTTCTAAGTTCAGTTAAAATATTTTCCGCTACTTCCGCTACTTCCGCTAAAGGATGATGGCGGAGAAGGGCGAGTTTATCCCAGGCTTGACGAAGATTGGTGTGCCAGCTTAATTGAGTAGTAATACCAGCCGGCAAGAAGCCGCGCATGATATCAAAACCGCGCGCCTTAATCGCTTTTAGATATACCCCTTCGTCTTCAGATTCTTGGCGCGGATATTTTGTAATTAAAAAATTTTGAATTTTTTCTTGATTATTAACATAGAAGTTCATCCAAGCCTTAATAATTTCGGCGGAGGCCTCAGTATTTAGGGGATCGATAATTTTTCTGGTCGACATATCGATATAGCGGGTGCTAGTTTCTTGGCCGCTATATAGTTGCCAGTCTTGGATTGCCTTATCACCGACGATACTAACTTCTTCGATAAAAATTGTTGTACTTCCGCAGTCGGCGATACTGGAATGGCCGTAGCCAACGTAAAAAGTTTCCATGAATTTTCCGGAACCACTCGATTTTACTTTTTCAACATGCTCGACTACGCTTTTTGGACTGCGTGAGTAAAGCGCCTGCATCATGGCTGTGTCCTCTGGGCTAAATTCATCGTAGATAAAAATGTTTGCCATACTTTAAAAATTAGAAGAAATTAATATTATTATTTTATTTCCATGTCGGAGTAGGTCGTCATGTCTTCTGAGAGTAGGGCGAATTCTAAACCGGCCTCTTTGAATATTTCTTTACTTCGCGCGCTGGCGTGATAGTCTTGAGCGCAAACGACACGCTTTATGCCGGCGTTGATAATCATTTTGGCACACGTATAGCAGGGAGTCATTTTGCAATAGAGAGTTGAAGCTTCAAGTGCAATACCCATTCTGGCCGCTTCGCAAATTGCGTTCTGTTCGGCGTGAGCCGTACGGATGCAATGGCGAGTTTGCGTGCCATCTTCGTGGATAACGGTATGCATTTCATGTCCGGCTTCATCGCAATGAGGAAGGCCGACTGGTGAGCCGACATAGCCCGTTGAAATGATGCGACGGTCGCGCGTGATAACGCAACCTGATCGCCCGCGATCGCAAGAACCGCGACTGCCGACCATCTCCATTATTTTAATAAAATATTCATCCCATGAAGGACGCGAATAGACTTCAGACATAATATTTTTTTAATGATTTAGTACTTATATTTTAATATATAATTACAATAAAATAAATCTTGACAGAAGGGTCTTTATGTCCTTATGGCCTTTAAAAAAGCCAGGAAAGGGGTTAAACTATAAGTAGAGAAATTAGCTTTATTCGGTATTTAAGAAATAAAGGACATGTTTGATAAATTGATTGAAAATTTAGCTAATAATAAAGAAATACATTTTAACGTCAAGGTTATTCCTGGTGCTCCTAAAACTGAGCTTCGCGAGGAAATGGCCGATGGGACTATTAAAGTTGCGCTGGCGGCCAAACCGGAGAAGGGCGAAGCGAACCAGGAGCTAATAAATTATCTAGCAAAATTACTCGGAGTTCGAAAATATCAAGTGAAAATTATCAGCGGTTTAACTGAAAGAACTAAATTAGTTAAAGTCAGTCGCTAATAAATCTACAAAAATATGGACTTATCCATTGTTATTGTTTCGTGGAAAGTTAAAAATAAATTATCAGCCAACCTAAGCGCTTTGTTTAAATCACAAGGCGATTTTAAATATGAAGTATTTGTCGTTGATAATTATTCTTGTGATGGAACTGTTGAAATGGTGAGCACTGAGTTTCCACAAGTGACTCTGATCGCTAATAAAGAAAATCTTGGCTTTGCGGCGGCAAATAATCAAGCGCTTAAGCAGACAAAAGGAAAATACATTTTGCTACTTAATCCTGATATGCAAGTTCGTCCAGATACTTTATCCAAAATGCTCGACTGGGCAAAAAATAATCCGCAGGCGACGGTTAGTGGTTGCAAGCTCATAAATGAGCGCGGTGAGATAATTCGCCATGTGCGACGTTTTCCAAAATTCCCCGATCAATTAGCGGTTTCGTTAAAATTACCACATGTTTTTCCAAAAATTGTTGATCATTATCTAGCTAGCGACTTTGATTATTCTCAAGCGGCGAAAGTTGATTCAATCCGCGGTGCTTTTTTCTTAATTAACCGTGAGGCATATGAAAGAATTAGTGCAACTAATGTACCTCTCCTAGATGGGCGCTATTTTATTTGGTTTGAGGAAGTTGATTTTTGTCGCGCAGTTTTACGTTTCGGCGGTGAGGTTTGGTATACGCCGGTTGCGGAATGCGTTGATTACGTCGGTGCTAGTTTTGCGCAAGTAAAGAGAGGCCAGGCGCAAAAATATTTTAGCGATTCAATGATAAAGTATTTTCAGAAATGGGAGGCGCCCTGGCAAACCAAAATTCTAAAATTTGTTTGGTCGGCAATAAAGATTCTCGTATAATTTTTTTTCATGAATAAAAAAATTGGAGTAATTCTAATAAATTATAAAGATTACGCCGAGCGCTTTTTAGCGCCTTGTCGCGATTCTTTGCGCGCGCAAACCTATCCTAGGGAATCAACAAATATATATATTATTGATAACGCCTCCACAGTGGAGTCCTTTGAATATTTACAAAACATCTATCCAGAAGCGAAGATATTTGCCCGCACCGACGGAAATTACGCGGCGGCTAATAATTTAGGATTTAAAGAGGCCGCGGCCGATGCCTGTGAATATATCGTTACGGCGAACATGGATACCGAGATGACAAAAGAGTGGTTGAGCGAACTTATTCGAGCTCTTGATGATAATCCGGAAGCAGGAATCGCGCAGTCAAAAATATTATTGTTTCCCAAAAATGATGAAGAAAAAAAATACCCGAAAATTAATAGTTTAGGAAATGTAATTCATTATCTTGGTTTTGGTTTTACGTCTGGATACGGTGAAGCGGATAAAGAAATTGAAGGTTGTCCAGAAATAAAGGGCTACGCAAGTGGAGCTTCATTTATTATTCGTTCTAGTGTGCTGGCTAAAATAGGCGGCTACAATGAGGAATATTACATGTATCATGATGACATGGAAATAAGTCTCAAAGCGAAATTGGCCGGCTATAAAATAATTTTGGCGCCAAAATCAGTCATATTCCATAAATATGAATTCAAGCGCAGTACAAGGATGATATATTATATGGAAAGAAACCGTTATCTAACTCTTCTGACTTTTTATCCCTTATATTTAGTAATTTTAATCGCCATTCCCGGCGTAGTAATGGATATCGGAATGTTATTTTTTTCTCTGATTAACGGTTGGTTTAAAGAAGAGCTGAAAATTTATGGATATTTTTGTCATTCTAAAAACTATGATAAGATAGTCCAAGAAAGAGAAAAAGTTCGAGCTTTTAAAACACAATCATTTTCAAGTATTGCGAAAAATTTTGCCGGTAAAATTGAATTTACCGAGATTGCTAATCCGATTTTAAAATATGTTGTTAATCCTCTTCTGAATATCTATTGGCAAATAGTTAAAAGAATAATTTAATATGGATTTATCGATTATAATCGTTAATTATAAAAGTAAGGAGAAACTCGAGAGCTGTTTGCGCTCAATTCTTTCGGCTGGCAATTGGGGCTTTAGTTTTGAAGTAGTGCTTGTTGAAAATAATTCGGGCGATGATATAAGTTCTTTGACTAGTCTATCTGATAATATTCGTCTTATTATTAGTAAAAATAATTTAGGCATGGGTGGCGGAAATAATTTAGGAATCGAAGCGGCACGTGGCGAATATGTCTTTGTGCTTAACCCCGATACCTTTATTAAGAATGATGCAATTAGCGTGCTGTATAATTATTTAAAAAATAATTCTGACGTGGCGATAGTCGGTCCAAAATTATTAAATCCGGATAATTCCTTACAGTATTCCTGTTCGCATTTTCCGAAAGTTTATATGCCGATTTTGCGCCGTACTTTTTTAGGTAAATATTTTTCTGTTGACCGTGATCATTTTCAGATGATGGATTTTGATCATAGTTCTATTAAGGAAGTTGACTGGTTAATGGGCTCGGCTTTAATGTTTAGAAAGAAAATTATTCTGGCAAACAATAAAATCTGGGAACCGCGTTTTGATAGTTTATATTTTATGTATTTTGAAGATACTGATTTATGCCGGACTGCTTGGCGAAAAGGATTAAAAGTTATTTATCATCCCGGAGCAATTATGATTCATGACCACGCTCGTCAAAGCGCAAAGTATCCTTGGTATAAAGCGATATTTCTTGATCGCTTAGCGCAAAGACACATCGCCTCTTGGGTTAAATATTTTATAAAATGGGGTATAAAATTTTAAATAATAATATGAAAATTAAAAAAGCGATATTTCCGGTGGCTGGTTTTGGTACGAGATTTTTGCCAGCAACCAAAGCACAGCCGAAAGAAATGCTTACAGTAGTCGATAAGCCAGTTATTCAATATTTAGTCGAACAGGCGGTCGCCGCCGGGATTGAAGAAATCACTTTTGTGACGGGTCGGGGCAAACGCGCGATTGAAGACCATTTTGATTACTCGTTCGAACTCGAAAAAACCTTAGTAGAAAAAAATAAATTGGATTTAGTCAAAAAGGTTCAGGAAATTGAAAACTTGGCAAAGTTTTCCTATGTCCGTCAGCCCGTTCCGCTTGGTGATGGTCAGGCAGTTCTTTGCGCGGCTCATTTAGTTGATAAAGATGAAGCGGTGCTAATAATGTTTGGAGACACTCTATATGATGCCGATATTTCTCCGGTTACACAGGTAATTGAGGCTTATGAAAAGTATGGCGAAACTATTATTGGTTTGTCGGAAGTAAGGCCAGAAGAAGTTAGCCAATTCGGAGTAATCGCCGGTAATGACTTAGGAGACGGCATCTACGAAATTACGCAATTTATTGAAAAGCCAAAAATGGAAGATGCACCTTCAAATTTAGTTCAGGTCGGCATTAATGTTATAACTAATGATATCCTACAAATATTAGAAACAATGAAAGTCGGGAAATCAGGTGAGATTAGATTAGCTGATGCCTACGAAGAAATGCTGAAACAGGGCAAAAAACTTTATGGTAAAAAAATTGAAGGGGAATGGTTAGACACTGGCAATAAATTTAATTTTATTAAAGCGACTTTAAAGATTGGCTTAAAAAATGAAGAAGTTGGCGCTGATTTACAGAAATTAATAAATGAATTAAGCACAAAATAAAATAGATATAAAATATAATTAAAATAAAAAATACCGGGATTAATCTCGGTATTTTTTTATTGCTTTAATATATTTTATTGCATTAGCATTTTATATATCCCAGTCTGCTGCCCAACTTGTGCCCAGAAATATAAATTGTCATTTTTTCCATCAAGAGCCGGGGAAGAAATTTTTTCGGCACGGAAAAGAAGAGTCGCATTCCGATTTTTAAAGTCAAGTACATTTAGTGTTGTCGGGCTAGAGAATATTAAATAATTACCGTCATTATTCCAGATAATACTATTTATCTCCTCACTGCGGCGAGTGACAAGATCAACCCGGCTATTTGTCAGATTAAAGATATAGATTTCAAAATCATTTGTATAGATGAGTGAATTATCATTCATCATCGCCCAATTTTTAATATCACGAATAACAATCGGGCCGGCGTTTAAGTCTGCCTCATCAAATAAATACAGAGTTCTATTCCTTGAGTCATAGATAGCGAGGCGGCTCATAATGTTTTTTACAAATGAGTATTCACCGCTCGCCGGTAGTATCCAATTACTGTCTAATTGAAGATTTTTTAATAAATATGATTCTAGTTTTACTTGATTTTGGCCGCTCGTGATTGTGAATAAAGAATTTTGTTTCGGCAGGTAATCGATATATGTTGCGCCGCTAATTAGCAGGGTAGTCGTTTTGCTATTTTCATCAAAGCGGTTTATAGAATTATTATTTTGGAAATATAATTTTCCATTATTATTGTCATATAGCCAATTATTTGCGCCAGCGCCGATAAAATTTGCAAAATTTTGATCGTTCTCTGCCTTAATCGGGTCAAAAATTATTCCTGACGCTAAGACCTTGTCGCTCTTAAGCCAAACACCGCTTGTTTTATCGGCTACTTTTAAATCGCGGCTAATCTCGGTTTTTAAAGTAATTATTTTTTTGCTTTCCGCGGCATAAAGATATTTATTGTCCGGGCTTAAAGTAAGAGTATTTTCTGGAGCAGCTAAAATTAATAAGGGGATATTCTCACGAAATAAATTTACATCCTCAACAAAAGTCGTCTCTCCAGAATAGATATGTATTTTTTGTTTATATGACCAATAGCCAGCTTCTTCAAGTCGTAATTCATATTCTCCCGGTAAGAGATTTTTAATTTTAGTCGGTGTGACGCGATAATCAGTTTTCCAAAATTTTATTATTGATTCTTTTTGCGCTTTGTCATTAAGATAAATAGTTGCTTGCGATGGATTAGTTGCGACGGCGAGCATTCCTGTTTTTTGGAGCACGCGGTTTAATTTGAGTGGCCAACTAATATTAAATTTATAGCCCGATGCATATAAAGAAACGACAATGGTCATGACTAAAAATATGACAATAAAGACGATAAAGAGATAGTCGCGAATTTTTTTGGACATAATTAAATTTTAGTCGATGCGCTCTATAGCCGCGCCCAGTTTTCTGAGACGTTCGTCTAGTTTTTCATAGCCACGGTCTATTTGATAGATATTATCAATCTCGGTCGGTCCTTCAGCAATAAGAGCGGCAATAACTAAAGCAATGCCGGCGCGGATATCGGGGCTAATTAATTTTTTACCGTATAAACAGGTTGGACCGCTAACGACAATCCGATGCGGATCGCACATAGTAATATTTGCGCCCATTTGCGAAAGCATGTCAGCCCAGATTAGACGACGGTCGTAAATAGTCTCTTGGATAAGTGACGTCCCATGAGCTTGAGTCATAAGAACAACGTAAGGTGATTGCAGATCAGTCGAGAAGCCAGGGTATTCATGAGTTTTAAGGTCGTAAGATTTTATGTTTTCTGATTTTTTCATCAACAAGAAATCATCCCCTTTTTCGTAGTTAACCCCGATTTTATCAAAAATAGTTAGAAGACTTAAAATGTGCTCCGGATTGCAATTGGTGATTTTAATTTCGGAATTTGTGGCCGCTGCCATTAGAGCAAAAGATCCAGTTTCAATTCTGTCGGGAATTATTTCGCAAACACCGCCGCTTAGTTTTTCGACGCCTTCAATAACTATGGTTGGCGTTCCGGCTCCGGAAATTTTAGCGCCTTGAGAATTCAAATAATCGGCTAGAGCAATAACCTCTGGCTCCATTGCGCAATTACGAAGTGTGCTTTTGCCTTCGGCTAAACAGGCAGTCATAATCATGCTTTGGGTTCCGGTGACCGCCATTGTTGTAAAGAAAAAATCTGCGCCCTTTAATTTGTTGGCTGTGATATGATAATATTTTTCTTTAATTTCAACTTTTGCACCTAGTGCTTCAAAGCCTTCGAGGAATAAATCGATTGGTCTTCCGGCGGCACCGATAACGCAACCCCCTGGATGAGGAAATTTAACCTCACCAAGACGGGCTAAAATTGGACCCACAAACATAACGGAGGTTCGAAATTTATCGGCAATCTGTTTGTCTAGTTCATTCTTGCTTAGATTAGCAGTGCTAATTACTAATTGATGGTCGCTTTCTGTAACCTCAGCTCCTAAATCGCGAAGAAGTTCAAGAGATTTTTCAACTCCGTCAATAATCGGGACATTTTTGATGGTAATTGGATCGCTTGAAAGCAGGGAAACGGGGATCATGATTTGGGCGTTGTTTTTAGCGCCACCGACTGAGATTTCACCGCTCAATTTCTGGCCACCAGTAATAATGAATTTTGGCATATTTGTAAATATTAAAATTTATCGTTTCTGAGATAACTATAACCTATTTATTGACATTTTTCAAATATCTGTTATCATTTATAAATGTTAAGCAGAAATGTTAATTTTATTAAATTTATGGCAAAAATTGCAGTAATTAAGACCGGTGGCAAACAATATAAGGTAGCAGTTGGCGACACGGTTAAAATTGAAAAATTAGAAGTCGAAAATGGTAAAAATGTGAAATTAGAGACTCTTTTAATCGCCGATGGTGCTAATTTAGAATTGGGTCAACCGTCCTTGGGTGAAAAAGTCGAAGCGGAAGTCATTGAGACGGCCAAAGGTAAAAAAGTAACAGTTGTTAAATATAAGAATAAAACTCGTTATAAGAAAACCGTTGGTCATCGTCAGAAATTTACCGCAATCAAGATTTTAAGCATTGCTTAATAATTCGCTTTTGAAATTTAAAAGTCCGTTTCTCTACTGGGGAACGGACTTTTGTATTGGCAATTTTTTGTTTTTCCTGTGTTCGCGATGTCTGTGATATCGCTTAAAGATTTTTCTGAGAAAGAGACGTCGACTTCGCTGATAGCGTAGAACGGTAAAAAATTTTCTAAGGCTAATCGGTAATTTGCGAAAATTTCGTCGGTTTGCTCGCAGGCGTCGCAAATAAAAGTAAATTACATTCATGATATTACCGATTCTCTTATTAAATAATCCGATGAAGGAAAACAAGAGAAGGGTAATAAGTGCTAATATCAGGATTGGGCCGCTTATCATTTTTCCTCCTTTTGTTTTATTGTTTATTTAATTTCGTTTCGGTACTTTAAAGCACTAGCGAGAGTCATTTCGTCGGCATATTCTAAATCAGAACCAGCCGGAAGACCTTTCGCTAAACGCGTTATTTTTAAATGATCACGTAGTAGTTTATTTAAATACAGCGATGTTGTCTCGCCTTCTAGCGTAAAGTTTAGAGCAAGAATAATTTCTTTTACTTTGTCGGCTTTAATGCGTTTCAATAACTTATCAATATTTAAATCATCTGGCTTAACTTCATTAATAGTATTAATTAGTCCGCCGAGAACAAAATATTTACCCGTGAATTGTCTCGTTGCTTCAATCGTCAAGAGATCTTGAGTATTTTCAACTACACAGAGCGTATCGCTTGAACGCGCATGATCGGCGCAGATTGGGCAGGGGTTAGTTTCACTAATCGCTTGGCAGGACGAGCAGAGAGTAATTTTTGATTTCAGTTCTTTAATGGCCGTAGCTAAACTATCAAGTGAATTCTCACTTTGGCGTAAAAGATAAAAGGCATAACGCTCAGCGGTTTTAGGTCCGACGCTTGGTAGCGCAGATAATTTTTCAATTAAAGTTTGGATTGCTTGAGGATAACGCATTTAGTTTAAGCCGGGAATACCGCCCATGTCTTGTAGTTTTTTTGCCATTAATCTTTGGGCGCGTTTTACCGCATCGTTAAAGCAGTTTTTTAAGACATCTTCTTGCGAGCTTTTTGATAATGATTCATTTAATGTAATGCTCGTAACTTCCATATTTCCGTTAAGAACAATTTTAATGCCATTTTTTTCTTCAGTAATACTTTCTTGAGATAAGGCGCTTTGCATGGTTTTCGCTTGGCTGCGTAAATCTTGGAATTGTTTTAATTTGCTGAACATAAATATATACCCGAATAAGGGTTAATTAATTATAAATAATTTTTAGAATTCTACTGGGGCATTAGAGTTTGGCATTTTACTAAGACTCTTAAAGCTTACCGTATTTTCATCAAAATATAAATCAACGCGACCAGTCGGACCATTTCTGTGTTTGGCGATATGAATTTCCGCTTTATAACGCTCGTCCATCGGCAGGTCGGCCGGATTAAATCCGCGATCGGCGGCTTTACGATAAATAAACATTACGATATCGGCGTCCTGTTCGATCGAACCGGAATCACGTAAATGTGAAAGCTTAGGAATAGCCGGGCTCGTTGCTTCAACAGCACGAGAGAGCTGAGCGAGGGCAAGAATCGGAATATTAAGTTCACGGGCGATTGATTTAAGACCACGACTGATTTCAGCAATCTCTTGAACGCGGTTATCGCCGTATTTGCCTCGACCTTCCATTAACTGCAGGTAGTCGATAACAATTAAGCCCAGGCCTTTTTCCATCTGTAAGCGGCGGGCCTTGGCGCGAATTTCCATGATTGATAATGTCCCCGAGTCATCAATATAGATTGGTGCTTCAGCGAGTTTACCCATCGCTTCTCCAATACGCGCAAAATCATTATCTTCTTCTTTGTCTGATAAATTGCCCGTGCGCATTTTCCATAAACTAACATTAGCTTGGGCGCATAACATGCGATCAACTAATTGCTCTTTACTCATTTCTAATGAAAAAATACCGACGCCCTCCTTGCTCTTAATAGCTGCTTGGCGAGCGATATCAAGCGCGAAGGAAGTTTTACCTACCGAAGGACGAGCCGCTAGAATAATCAAATCGGATTTTTGTAATCCAGCGAGAAGATGATCAAGGTCAGGGAAGCCGGTTGAGAGTCCGCGCAATTTTCCGCTGTATTTATGAAGATCATCAATACGGTCAAAAGCGGAAGTTAATAAAGTATCGATGGGGATAAAAGCATTTTTTAAATATTTACGAGAAACGCCAAAAACTTTTTTTTCTGTTTCATCAAGAATCTCATCAATTTCTTTTTCTTCATTAAAACTCATTGAAGAAATTTCAGCGGCTGCTTGCTGTAAACGACGCAGAGTCGCTTTGCGTTGGATGATATTCGCGTATTGAACAATATTGCCGGAAGTAGCGACGACGTTGGATAAATGCGCGAGATAAGAACGTCCGCCGATGGTCGACATCTGCTTTTTTTCTTCAAGTCGGTTAGACAGAGTTATGATATCGATTGGCTCCTGGTTGCCATATAGTTCCTTGATCGTATCAAAGATTATTTTATGAGCATCGCGATAAAAATCTTGCGGCATGATATTATCCGCCACTTTGATGATTGCGTCTTTATCGATTAAAAGCGAACCAAGTAAAGATTCCTCCGCCTCCAAGCTATGCGGAGGTATTTTTTCAAGTAATTGTTCGTTCGCCATATTATAATGATTAAGCATTGAGTCATGCTAAATTATTTTAGCTCATAAACAGCTATTTTTCAAGGAATTTTTTGAACTGTTTATTAACCTTTTATTAACTTTTTATTAAGCTATTGACAGTAAATGCTATAAAAGTTGAATTAAATAAAAAACGCTCAAAATTATATATTTGGGCGTTTTTTAATCCGATATTTGGGAGCCGACTGTCGGGCTCGGACCGACGACCTGCTGTTTACAAGACAGCTGCTCTACCAGCTGAGCTAAGTCGGCTTATTTGCTTAATGTCTGGTCATATATAATATAAAGTATTTATTAAATTTTGGGAAGAGGTTGACAGAAAAACGAAAAATAATAAAAAAGGAGCTTTGTTTAAGCTCCTGCATTGTTGTATTCTTTTGTTGAATTAATTGTAGGTCTCAAGGTGCGGATGAACGATTTTGTCCATGAGATATAGATTTAATTCTCCATTTTTGCTGACGAGAACCTCAGCTTTAATTAATATGCCCAGAGGCGATCCGGTGTTGCCCGCATGGATTTGAACCTTATCCTTAATAGTTTTTTGTGAATCTCGGTTGAGAGGGAAGGACATTTTTTCCAATTCATCTACGCCAACCTCGTTACTTTCATTGGGATTTTTGTAATCAAGCGGAAATAAAATTTGCGTCGCGTTTGATCTTAGATACCACTTGCCGACGAGAAGGGGATCACCGAAGGCGTCGACACAATCGAAATTTTTTGGTATCTCAAGAATTTTTAAGGCCATAAATTTCTTTTGTATTTCGCAGTCATAACTAAGTTCGCGGCACGGAGGCGGTGTTTTGCTTGTTTGATTACAGGCAAATAGGACTAATAATAACGAGATTAGAATTACATTTTTCATCTTGTGGTGTTTTTTAGATTGGAAATAATTCAGTTTTTATGAGTTGCAAAATTTTAGCTTCGTGTTCTAAGCTTTCTATTTCTTCCTCGGCTGATTTTATGTCTTCCTCACACTCCTGTTTACGTTTTTCCAGTTCTTCATGGTAGTATTTTATACTTTCTTCCTGCTCCTTTATTTCGATTGGTGCGCTGTTTATTTTTTCATCGATAATCCGGCGGTGCTCGTAAACCTCTTTCATTAAAAGAGAGGTGTTCCTTTTAATCGGAATTAGGCGGACGAATTGAACAGGGAGGTCGGTCATTACTGCAAAAGTAAATATGATTCCGAATAGAATGATTGCCATACCTCTATTTTCCTGTGAAATAATGTTTCGATTGGAATCAAAAATAATGAGAAGTGCCATAAAGAGAATACAGGATCCGTAGACTAATAATAATCTTTTTCGATTAATTTTTTCGCTTACATTGTTTTCGGCCTCGATTTTGATTTGTTTGTTAATTTCGTCTTTGCTTAGTTTTGGTTTCATGATTAGGAAGATTTGGGGTTATAAATTTGGTTAATTCTATTATTTTTAAGGTTCAGTCTTGACTTTATATTCTAGTATAATTAGGCGTTTGTGTCAATATGTACAAATTATTAGTCGTAAACAAAAAATAAGTCCCATTTGAGACTTATTTTCTTGTGCGCCCAGCAGGATTTGAACCTGCGACCATCTCCTTAAAAGGGAGCCGCTCTACCAACTGAGCTATAGGCGCATAAACAAAAAGGCTAATTCAAGCCAGTTTATTCTAAAATTGATAATAACAAAAGTTTTTTCTTTTGACAAGTCCTGGCTATTCGTTTTTAGAGTGGACAAGGTAAGTCCTGGGGATACTTTAATTGTTTGTGATTAAATCTTTGAGGAAGTCCCAACGTAGAGCTAATGCGAATAGCTCTTCTTTACTTAGCCAGAGGATATCAAGCGCCTGGTCGTCTTTCCTTAAATCTCCTCCGATTATGTCAGCCCGAAAAATTGTGAGTTCAACTTCGTTGGTATCGCCCTCAGTCCCTTTATATTCGGTATCAGGAATTAAGGAGTTAAATATAATTTTTTTAATCCTAATTTCATATCCACTTTCCTCGCGGGCTTCGCGAATAGCTCCTTCTTCAAAAGTTTCTTCCTCATCAACATGGCCTCCAGGGAAACACCATAAACCATAAGCGAGACGACCGCCCTCTTGGAGCATTAATATTTTATTGTCTTTTTCCAGGAGAACGAAGGCGGCCCTTGTTTGCTTATCTTTCATTTAAATAAAATTATTGTCCAAATAAATGGCCGATATAATAACCGGCTAAAGCGGCGCCCATGCCGATTAAAACCATTTGAATTCCAGTTTTCCAGGGATTTCCAATTGTTACCTTTGCTTTATATATTCCGACAAACATTAAAACTATCGCCGAAACAATTAAGGAACAAATAATTGCAGGTTTAATTGCTAAAAGAAAAAATGGTGTTAGTGGCACGAAAGAACCGACGAGAGCAGCGAAGCCAACGACAAAACTGCCGCGATAAATATCCTTATTTTTTATTTCAGTTAACTCTAATTCTTCCTTCATCATTATTTTTAACCACTGTTCATTGTTGCTGGTAATTTGAGTTACGATTTCGTCTAATAATTTTCCTTCGAAACCTTTGGACTTATAAATTTCTCGAATTTCCTCAGTTTCTAGCTCGGGCATTTCTTTAATCTCTTTTTTTTCACGCTCAAGCTCGGAAAAATAATGATCGCGGTCGGCCATTTTAGAGGTTAAGGCAACGGCGGCCATGGAGATGCTTTCGGCAAAAGTCGCCGCCATTCCGCCGGCAATAATTATTTTATAATTACTTGTCGCTGCCGCGAGGCCAAGTATAACTCCTAAAACATTTACTAATCCGTCCTGGCCGCCCAAAATAACATCTGACAAAGTTGATTGTTTTCCGATTTTCGATAATTCTTGATTATGCATAAAAGCTGTTTGTTTAATCAACTTTATTTTTTATTAGGATCGTAGCTCGTTGTATAGCCCGGGTTTTCACTGGGACGTAATTTATTTGGATATTGAATATCAGTTTTTACATCATATGAAACTTTTTTCACAAATTTGAAGACATCATAAGGATTAAGTATACTCCTGAGAGTAGAAGGTTTTTGGACTGCTCCTTGTTTTGTGTAAGCAATTGTTCCGGCGGTAGAGAGCAGTATACTACCCGTATTTCCGCTGCCGAACATTTTATCGAAAACGCCGACGTTAACCTCGGCGTTAGTAATTTGGTCGAAATCAATAATTTGAAAATCGCGGCCTATCAAGCCAGTTTGGATGATAACTCTTTTATCAGTGATGGCGTAGTAAGTATATTTAAAAACAAGATATTGATAAATCGGAATACCAAAGATTAACGCAAGCCCAACCCAAAAATGAGGCATGAGAAATATTGCGAAGCCGAATATATGGGAGCCAAAGAAGACATCGAACATAGACATGCCAATAAAGGGTATCAAAAATGCCATCCATATTAAACCAAAACATGTTGCAACTATTGAGCCGCCGAAGATGAAGGGCCAAAAGCTCGGAGCACCTTCCCAAAAAATTTTTTCGTCTTGATTAAGAACCTTGTCTAACTCTTTCATAATATGAGTAATTATAATATTAGTTAATTATATTTTATCATAAAACATCACGAATATACATAAGTTACATACTTTAAATGTGAGCATGCTTATTGCGCTAATATTGAGACAGGTCTTTGTCTTAAGCACTGAAAGACAAAGTAATCAGTTTTTGCTATAATTTAATCATATAATACATAAACTAATATATTTAAACTCAAGCCTATGAAGTCAAACAAATTAATAGTCGGCATATTTGTTGCCTGCCTTGTTCTTTTGTCTTCTTTTAACTTATTAGCAAAAAGCCATTCGGTTGAAGCGGCGGCTAAGGCCGGTGACCTAATTAAAGCCGCCGGGACAAGCGCGGTCTATTATCTCGATTCAAGCAATAAGAAACACCTTTTTGTGAATGATAAGGTCTTCTACACTTGGTACAGTGATTATAGTCAAGTAGTGACAATTAGTGCCACGGAATTTAATAAATATGCCGTTGGCCCTCATGTTGCCATTAGACCAGGGACAAAACTTCTTAAAGGTTCAAAATCAACTGTCTATGCAGTGGAGCGGAAAGGAACTCTCCGTCCTATTGTTAGCGCCAGCGAAGCATCTCGACTTTATGGCGCTGATTGGGCTAGTCGCGTACTTGTCGCTGACTATAATTTTTTTAGAGACTATAAAATAGGCACATCGATTTCTAGCACACAATATGCAGTCGGAACTATTATCAGTGATACCACGAGTGGCAATTACTATTATTATGATGGCGCGAAATTTCGCAAAATAATTAGTGCTGACGCTTTCTATGCTAATAATTTTAAATCCGAATATAATGTCAGTATGGCATTAAGCCCAGGCACCGTGATGCTTGGCGCGGACATCACTGGCTACGAAGCTGGGCTTGCGGAAATTGCCACTATCGGTCTTTCCCCAACCTCAGCCGCTACTTGTTTTGGTAGTACGACTCAGAGTTGTAAATTTGCTAATGGTTCAGGACTGCAAACCAGAGTCTGTGCTAATACCACTTGGACCGCTTGGAGCGCCTGCGCTTTTAATTATTGTTCAACTGGCTATACCTATAATGGCACGATTTGCACAAAAACTTGCACAGGTTCAGCGACCGCTACATGTGCATTTACAAATGGCACCGGCACACAAACAAGAATTTGTACTAATGCTATTTGGTCTGCCTATGGCGCTTGTACGTATAATACTTGTAATGCTGGTTATACCTATAATGGAACAACTTGTGCTCCGACTGTCTGTTCTGGTGAGACGAGTCAAACTTGTGCAATCGCTAATGGTGCAGGGGTTCAAGTTAGAGCTTGTACAAGTGGCGCTTGGTCTGATTGGACAACTTGTATTATAACCACCTGCAATTCTGGATATCAAGATAACGGTAGTGGTACCTGTGCTCTTATTGGCGTGACTAGTACCACAACTCCACCGGTCATAACACCGGCCACGACGACTCCGCCGGTAATAACAACTGATGCGACTAAACCAATTATTACTAATTTTATAATTCCTAGCGCATCATCTGCTCTTAGTATTTCAATAACTAATTTTTCTGCAACTGATAATGTCGGTGTCACGGGTTATCTTTTAACAGAATCGTCTGTGATTCCATCAACTACAAACAGTGCCTGGATATCGTCGGCTCCAATTGCATATACTTTTTCCACTGCGGGTTCAAAAACTTTATATGCTTGGGTTAAAGACTCTGCCGGGAATGTGTCTAATTATATTAGCGCCTCGATAATTGTTACTCTAAATGGCGGCACAACCTATTATGTCTCATTTTCTTCCGGAAGCGATAGCAATAATGGAACTTCGGTTTCTACCCCATGGAAAACAATCGCGAAAGTAAATTCACAAACTTTTAAAGCAGGCGATTTTATTCTTTTCAAAAAGGGTGATACTTGGGTTAATGAGGCTATAATTGTTAAATCTTCAGGCAGCGCTGCGGCTCCTATAACATATAGCTCTTATGGTTCTGGGAGCAAACCGCTTATTTCCGGGCAAACTACGGTAACCGGATGGGTCAGCGAGGGAAACGGAATATATTCAAAAACTATTAGTGCTCAGTCGGTGCCAAATATGGTGACTATCGATGATAGCCAGCAAGCCATGGGAAGATATCCAGACGCCGGGACATGGTTATATTTTGAGTCGCATGTTGGCACAAATTCCATTACCGATGCGGAATTGCCGTCGTCTCCTAATTGGAATGGAGCTGAAATAGTGACTCGCAAAACTGACTGGGGTACATATCGTAACAAAATAACAAGCCATGTCGGGCAAACGCTTACTTTTACTGACGATGCTTCACCAAACGCCCTGCCTGATAAATTTGGATATTTTATAGAAAATAGCCTTGCCACTCTAACTCAATATGGTGAGTGGTATTACGATGCGACTAGTACTAAGTTCTATATGTATTTTGGGACAGTTGATCCAAGCACAAAAATAGTTAAAGTCTCTACAGTCGATAGGCTTATAACTGGTAGTAGTGGCGTCGGATATTGGAGCATTGACGGGCTTGCATTAATTGGCGCGAATAAGGATGCTGTTTATTTAGGCAGTAATAATAACATTTCTCTGAAGAATCTAAACGTTGATTTTTCAGGAAATGATGGAATTTGGGCGTACTACTCGGATAATATAATTATTGATAATATAGTAGTTGCCCATACTAACGATGTCGGCATTTACTCCACCTCTTATTCTGATAATGTCAGTATCACTAACTGCAACGTCGATGGCACAGAACTTATATTTGGGCAGGGTAGGGGCGGCTTCTCAAGTGGCACAGGAATATTTTCCTTTCAGGGAACAAATTTACTTGTCGCAAATAATGTTATTACTAATTCTGGTTATAATGGAATTAATATGGCGGGTGATAATCAAATTGTCAGAAATAATTTTATACAGAATTATTGTTTGATGAAGACTGATTGTGGCGGCGTATATACTGGCATGCAAACTGCTTATCATAACATGACAATCGATAGCAACATTCTTGTTAATGGTGTCGGTGGAGTAGGCGGAGAACCGGCAGGAACCGCTGAGGGCGGCGCAAGAGGTATATATATCGATTTTAACACCACGGGTGGCGTTGCGATTACAAATAATACAGTATCGAGCTGCTCAAACGCCGGAATATTTGATCATATGAGCAATAATTTAACAATTAGCGGCAATACCGTTTATAATTGTAAACGCGCATTAGGGTTCCAGGAAACCGATAATTTAAGTGGCGCTATTAATAATCTAATAGTTGCAAATAATATTTTCTTCGCCAAAACTGCAAGCCAATTAACTTTTTATAGTAGACTTAACCCCGGTAAAACATATGTTGGCATAGGTACATTTAGTAACAATTATTATGCGAGACCGGTTGATGACATAACGAGCATCAAAGCTTTAGTAAGCATTTGGGATGGAACTGCTATAAATCTTTCTGGCTGGCAGACGCTCTCCGGGCAAGATACTAATTCGCATAAATCTCCTGTCACTTTGACGGACACAAATAATATTTTGTTTGATTATAATGCCAGCGTCCTAAATAAGGTTATCTCACTTGGCGCCTCTACATATGTAGACATGGCAGGCGCTACGCACACTGGTAGCGTGACGCTCTTACCGTATACTTCGATTATACTTCTTAAAACTAATTAGAAGCATTGAGACATAACTTTTTTTACCTATAAAAAAGACTCAGCATTTGTGAGTCTTTTTTGTTCATGTAGTCTTAAAGTCCGATATTTGCCAAAATTTTGAAGGGATTATTGGGGAAATTGAGAAGTGGGTGGAAATTTTGGGATAATTACGCAGATTAAGATTAGATGATAATATTAAAATATGTCTATATATTGTTGAGTAACCGATTCGGTTATACTATTATTGGCTAAATATATTTGTGATATTGTGCTAAAAATTGTATAATAAACAATAATGAAATAGATAATTAACGTATTCAGTTTAACTATGTTAAAAATTAGCAATTTATGTTATAAAACAGCGGCTAAGAATATTTTGCAAGGCATTAGTTTTTCTTTGGCAAAAGGCGAAATTGTCGGAATTATTGGGCCCAACGGTAGCGGGAAATCCACTTTATTAAATTGTATTAGTGGTTTTAATGTGCCCACTGATGGCAAGATATATTTTAATAAAAAGATTATTAATAATTTGAAACCAGACAGAATTGCATCCATGGGGATTGGAAGAGTTTTTCAACAATCGGGAGTTTTTAAGGACATGAGTGTTATAGAAAATGTTATAATATCAATTGAGAATCGATTTCCAAAAAAATCACTTATTATAAATGGTAGCAGAAAATATAAGGCCAATTTTCAAGAAGCGATGGATTATTTAACAGAGATAGGATTAGCAGACAGGGCTCATGAAAAAGCAAGTAGTCTCTCTGGAGGGCAAATGAGGCTTCTCGAAATTATTCGTACCTTTGCCTTCGGATCCGATTTATTTCTCCTTGATGAGCCAACAGCCGGCGTGTCCCCTAAGATGAAGAATGATCTTGAAAAACTAATTTTAAAACTAAAAAAAGAAAATAAATCAGTTTTGATAGTTGAACATGATATAAATTTTATAAAAAAGTTTTGTACAAGAATTATAGTATTGGATGTCGGCAAAGTAGTTTTAGAGGATGAGCCATCCAGTATTCAGGATAATCCTTTATTAAAATTAATATATTTTGGTAAATAAATTTAATTAAAAAAATATGAAAAAAAAGTCAACGTTAATTTTGGTGATTCTGGGGGCGATTGTATTAGTATTGGTCGCTTTCGTTCTTTTCAGTAAAATTAATAAACCTAAAAGTGCCACAAGCGAAAATGTGTTAACCGCAGGTGTTCTTTTGCCTTTATCTGGCCCGGCGGCTGGTTTTGGCGGTGATATTCAGAAGGGCATGATGCTCGCTTATAGTGAATTATCCCCAGAGATTCAAAATAAATTTAAAATTATTTATCAAGATAATAAATTAGATGCTAAGGATACTGTTACGGCTTTTCGTGCTTTAGATTATACAAATAAATTAGACTCTCTTTTCGTAGTAGCCACGAATGAATTTATGCCTATTGCGCCAAATGTTGAGCAGGAAAAATTACCAACCTTAGCATTCTCTTATGAATCAAGCGCTTTTACAAATGCAAAATATGGATATCGTTTTATTGCCAAAGCGCAAGAAGGAGCCAGTAAATTAGAGGGTTATATAGCAGAAAAGGGCTATAAGAAGGTGGCGATAGTTGCTAACCAGTGTCTTGGTTGTCAGATGATGGAACAAGCTTTGAAAGATAAACTAGGAGACAGGGTCTCTTCGGTCGACGAAGTTGCGATTGGAATGAGTGATTTTAAAGCAATCAATACTAAATTAATTTCTCAAAAACCGGATGCAGTTATTAATTTACTTATTTCGGGATTTGTTGGAGAATATGCAAAACAGTTAAGAAATCAGGGCGGACAAATGCCCATGTTAAGTTGGGATATGGCCGAAGATGTCTCAGAGGTTAAAGCTTCTGGAGGCGCGCTTGAGGGAGTGGTATATGTAACTCTTGTTGATGTGCCATCTAGTTATACTGAAAAATTTTTTGCTAAATATTCCGAAGGCTCGGCCTCGAACAGTTCCGTCGGATATGACTATGTTGCCGTTTTAGCTGGTGCGGTTGAAAAAGGAATCACCACACGAGATGGTCTTCAAAATTACTTACAAAATTTATCTGGATTTTCTGGTGCTATGGGAACATATTCTCACACTGCAGATATGAACGGCTTTACCATACAACCAAATCTAAGGGTTATTAAAGGTAATCAATTTCTTGACCTGTAATTTATGACGCAACTTTTATTAAATGCGTTGATCGCGGGAAGCGTCTATGCCTTAGTATCCGTTTCCCTCGCACTTACATATAAGTTGTTTAAATATCTTAACTTTGCTCATGGGCAAAGCATGATGATTGGGGCTTATCTATTTTATTTTTTTACTGTTCAGTTGGGGTGGGGAGCAATCTTTTCGATTTTCCCCACTATTTTTTTAATATTCTTGTTGGCTTATCTTTTTTTAAGACTATTTGTTAAACCATTTCTGAACTATGGATCATCTATAACATTTATTGCCTCTATCGCACTAGCGGTTTTGATCGAATCAATAATATCTATTTTTTTTGGATCAAATATTAAATCATTAATTTTAACAAATAATGTAATTAATTTATCCAATGCGTTAATAACGCCGATACAAATATTAACTATAATAAGCACCTTTGTGATATTGGGATTATTGATTTATTTTATTTATAAATCTTCCTTAGGAAGAAAAATTTCTGCGTTATCAGAAAACTCGTTAGCGGCTCAGGGGCTAGGTATAAATTCAAGGTCTATTAATTACTTAGTTTCTGTTATTGCAATGGCTATAACGGGGTATGCCGGTATTTTAGTTAGCTATGATGTGAATATGTCACCCACCATGGGGTCGTCTTTTCTTATTAAAGCGTTTGCTATCATGCTAATAAGCGGGTTTGGTAATATTTGGGCAGTTGTGATAAGCAGTTATTTATTAGCCATAATAGAAAACTACGCTGTAGGTTTGAATTTAATTTCGATGGGATATCTAGATGCGTTCACTTTTGTTATCATCCTTTTTGTTTTGCTGGTGAGACCGCAAGGAATTTTTTATAAAAAAGAAAGGTTAATTTAAGTCTTAAATAATTAGAATGCTTTACCTAATACATCTTCTCATACTTATTATTATTTATTCTTTGGTTGCGCAAAGCTTTAACCTGACCTTTGGATTTGGAAAGTTATTGAATTTTGCCCATATTACTTTTATAGGGGTAAGCGCCTATACGACTGCCATATTGGCAACTAAATTGAATTTAAGCTTTGGTTTTTGTTTGATTATTAGCGCACTAGTTTGCGTTTTATTTTCTATGATTGTAAGTATTATTTCTACTAGATTGAAACAGGACTATTTTGCGCTGGGCACGTTTACACTTAATGCATTTTTTTTAACCGTTGTTATAAATTGGAAACAATTAACTAACGGAGTTTTGGGCATATCATCGATACCAAGGCCAACCATATTGGGCCTTAATTTTTACAATAATTTTGATTTTTTAATTTTAGTTTGCATTATTTTTTTAATTTGCCAAGTACTTCTTTATTTAATCTTTAAAAGCTCTTTCTCTAGAAGCTTAAAAGCCTTGGCGGAAAATGAAAATCACGCCATGTCAGTGGCCGTCAATATAAATAAAATGAAAAGAATAAATTTTATTATTAGTGCTCTTTTCGCATCAATTGCTGGTTGCCTTTTGGCTTATTATTTTAATTACATGGATTCTACTTTCTTTGTTTTTTCTGAAATGGTCTTTATTTTAACGGCAGTAATTTTGGCTGGCCCTTTTTCTTTTTTTGGTGTTTTCGGAGCGGTTGCGCTATTAATTATCATACCGGAGCCTTTGAGATTAATTTCACTAAATCCGGACATAGTCGGGCCTTTAAGGCAACTACTGTATGGGTTGATATTGTTAGGAATAATTTATTTCAAACGGAAGTCCTTGCTTATTCAGAGAAAGATTTAGTGATATACTTCTAAAAAAACCAACAAATCCGCCCATTGAATTGTCCTCCAATTTATGCTATAATGCTCTCATAGACTTATAAAATAATAATAAAATAATCTATGGCGGGGAGACAAAACCTAGCATAAGCTAGTCAGATTACGGACAATAATTTAAAAAAACGCAGTCTTCAAATAATATAATAAATATAAGCAAAGTCTAAATCTTTGCCAACTCAACTCAAAGCACGAGCAATATATCCGGATATACTGCTTGTGTTTTTTGTTTGGCCGAGTGGCCGTCTTATCGGGGCTACTGCTAAGCCCAGAATAAGACGGCTC